>Ga0181587_10000014_pt1 | contig 140071 bp, 121 predicted proteins | sample 071ome_27_FD_132463 | JGI IMG/M metagenome (GOLD analysis project Ga0181587, IMG submission 132463) | Coastal salt marsh microbial communities from the Groves Creek Marsh, Skidaway Island, Georgia - 071409AT metaG (megahit assembly) | ecosystem: Environmental > Aquatic > Marine > Intertidal... | reverse complement strand
GGGGCTGTAGGGGCTGTAGGGGCTGTAGGGGCTGCAGTGCTACTGGCGCTGGCAGTGAAATTGCACGGTCTCTCTTCCGCTACTGATATTTTCCACCACGGCGCCGAAGCTGGTTGCCCCCGAGTTAGCCATCCGCATTCGCCGGTCTTCCATATAGCGCTGAAACTGCCGCTGTGACTGCGCATCCAGCGCACTCTCGATATCGGCAATCACCACCAGGTAATAGCGGGCGATGAAATCCAGGGTGAACTGGCGCCGGCGTTTATAGGCGTCCAGGGCTTCCGCTATTCGCGCATCTCCGCTTGCCGTCGAGGCATTCCATGCCAGGCACATGGCGCGTAGATTGGCAGACTCGTTGTTGTTGATGAAGCTGCGGGCATTGGAGAGATAGATAGTGGTGTTCTGCAATTCTTCCTCATTCATGGACAGGATTTCTGCAGTCCGCTCCGGTGAGTGGACTATCTCCTGCATGAGGCGATTCAGTACCGCCCGGTTCAGCTCTTCCGGGGCGAGCGTGGGGGCGAGGACCCTCGGTTCACGAGGTCTTAGGCCAGGTTCCAGTGAGGGATCGATGAGTTCAAGCTCGGGCTGGGCAGCGAGTGTGCCGGCCATGACGAGTCCCAGTATCAAGAAGAGATGACGCACGTTTGCCAGGTATCCTCAGGGGGCTCAGCCAAGAGGGCTGAGCCCTGTGGGTCTATTTGCGCTGACCTATCTGCGCTGAATAGTGCCGGGTTCGAGTTGCGGATAGTCGATGCCCAGTTGATCCAGGTAGGTCTCGAAGCGACTGGGGTCGTAATACAGGGCCTCCAGTTGCGGGCGGAATTCTTCCATGATGTCGGCGTTCTTCTCGATCGCCGGTGGATCGTCGGGGCCGATGAAGGGTACGTATTGCTCATCGGCCGTTTGCACATCGTCGAAATAGGCCTGGGCCTCCTCCACCAGAGTCTCACTCTGGATCAGGTCCAGCATGGTGGTGGCAATGACCTTGGCACCGGCGACCGCGCCCTTGTGGGCAATCGGCGTCGCCATGGCCATGGCGCTGGACCAGTGGTGGCCCTGGAGTCCGCGCACATTGGAAGGGTATCGCAAGGTGACAGTTGGCACATTCCAGCTGACATCGCCGATATCGTCGGAACCTCCGGATATGGGTTCCTGCAGGTCAACACCCAGTTCAGACAGTTCTGTTGCCAGACCATCAGGTTCGTCAGCCCCCATCAGTTCCTGCAAGGCCATGGCAAACTGCTGATCGTCCTCGGACCAGCTTGGCAGACCTACCTGCTGGATGTTGGCATACATGGCCTCGGCGATGGGCTTGTTGAAGTGTCGTGGATAGGCGGCACCTACGACCCGTTGTGACATCTGGGTATCGGTCATCAGGGAGGCGCCGCACGCGATGTTCTGCAGGGTTTCGTAATTTTCCCGGATGCCGTCGGCGGTGACCTCCCGGATGAAGTACCAGACACTGGCGTAGGAGGGCACTACATTGGGCTGGTCGCCGCCATTACTGATGACATAGTGGGAGCGTTGCAAGGGATGCAGGTGCTCGCGGCGATAGTTCCAGGCAATATTGGTCAGTTCCACCGCGTCCAGGGCGCTGCGTCCCTGCCAGGGATCGCCGGCACCGTGTGCCGCGACGCCGTCAAACATGAATTCCACAGAAACCAGGCCGGTGCCCCGGGCTCGACCCCAGCTCACACTGAGATTATTGGAGACGTGGGTGAATAACACCGCATCCACCCCTTCGAACATGCCGTCGCGGGCATACCAGGCCTTGGTGCCCAGTAACTCCTCGGCAATGCCGGGCCAGATCACGATGGTGCCGGGCAGATTCTCGCGCTCCATGATGTCCTTGACCGCCAGTGCCGCGACGATGTTTACGGCCTGCCCTGAGTTATGGCCCTCGCCATGTCCCGGTGCACCCTCGATCATGGGTTCACGGTAGGCCACGCCCGGCATCTGCGATGCGCGGGGTATGCCGTCCACGTCGGAACCCAGCGCGATCACCGGTTCGCCGCTGCCCCAGGTAGCCCACCAGGCAGAGGGAATGCCAGCCACGCCCAGTTCAACTTCGAAGTCGTTGGCTTCGAGTATTTCTGCCAGATAGCGTTGCGTCTCAAATTCCTGGAAACCCAGTTCGGAAAATGAGAACAAACTGTCCACGATCTCCTGCACCAACTTGCCCTGCGCGTCCACGGCATCCACCGCTTCTGCCTTGTAGCCGGAGAAGCCTTGTCCCAATGCACTGGCAGGCAGCACCAATGCAAGCAGGGCGAGGGTGATAGAGAGTGACGTAGCGAATTTGGCGTAGACTCGATGCATGGCTGGCCTCGTGGATAATAATCAGTCACCCCGAGATTACGCTGTTTTTCCTGAGCCTTCCAGCGTGTGATTGACCGATGCGGCTGGTCTTGGGCACTATGGATGCAGACTGGCTCCGGGTAGCCAGCTCCAACAAAAACACGATCAAATTCTGGAGAGTGCGATGGACGCAGTCACGACGGGTATCAGCTGGTGGGCAGTTGGAGTCAGCACGGTAATCTGCTTTTTTCTGGGCGGCGTGTGGTACTCGCCCATGTTGTTCGGCAAGCAGTGGTCTGAGGGGGTGGGGGTGGAAATCGGTGACTCCAGCTCCCAGCCTGTCGTGGGCATGGTGTTGCAATTGACTGGCACGTTCTTCCTGGCCTGGATTGTCGCGCTGGCCGATGCCATTAATGCCTGGCCAGCGGCGGTGTTGATCATTGTCGCGCTGACCACCTTGCTCATTGCCTTCAATCTGTTTTCTGAACACAGTATGGCGGCTTCGCTTATTCAGGGGCTGTTTGTGGTGGTTATGGCGGTGATTATGGTGGTGTGTAATCTATTGCTTTAGCTGCTTTGTTTCTGGTGGTGTGAGTTCTGTTGTTGCAAGCGAGCGGGCTTACCGCAGTGCGCCAGGTCAGCCCGCTTACTTGTGTGGTGGCGCAGCTTGCTAGCTGGGTAGTGTCTGGAATGAACTATAAGACTAGGAGCCGGGCGGAGGGTTGCCGGGTGTGTTCATGCCGCCTCCGCCAGATGATTTGTTGAAGGATTCGTGCGGGGTTCCCTTGTAGCAATTCATCACCCAGGGGAATTCGTTGATGACGTAGTAGCCGTAGGATCCTTTCCACATCATGCCATTGCATTCGTCGAGATCGCCGCTTCCCGCTACGTACTCGTAGTCATCACGGTAAGTGCCATTGTAGGCGCCACCGGGATCGTTTGCGCTCTGCGGCCGGTTGCCGGATCGCAACTGGTAGCTGCTGGTGGCTGCCCGCACGGTGCCGTTGTCATCGATGAAACTGCCGAAGATGGGGAAGCCATCGGCGGCGAATCCGATTACGGGTGATTCGGCATTGGGCTCCTGGTCGAACAGGGCTTCCGGGTTGCCGTGGTAATGGTAGGCGCCGGTGGGTTGGGTGTGGGCGTTGTGCCGGTCGGTACCGAATTGATTGCCGGGGTGGAGAGGATCGAATCGCCAGGGCTGGTTGATGTCGTTACACCCGATTTTCTCATCGCCCACGTTGTAGCAGGCGGCAGCGAACAGGTCGAGCTTGACGCCGTTGAGGAAGATGGCGTTGTCTGTGGTCAGGGAGAGCTCGGTCACGTTGTCGGCGAAGGCTGGTTCGATGGGTATACGCACCTCGGTGGATACCTCGGCTACATTGGTGGCGAAGGCGGCTGAGGAATCATTGAAATCGTGGTTCGGGATATTGTTGGAAGTGAACACGCATTCGTTGCCTTCGACCGTGATGCTGAGCGAGCCGTTGAACAGCGCGTTGCGGGTGACATCGCGCACGGCGGCGAAGCGGTCTTCGGCATAATAGGTGCAATAGGGACGGCGATTGCTAAGCAGGCTGTCGCTGATATCCGAAGGCTGCACGCTGATGAAGGCCTCCAGTTTACCCACCATATCCAGTTGTTCACCCAGTGGGCCGCCCACCGCCCAGACGTTGTCCCCCTGCACACCAAGGTAGATGCCGGTGCCGGCATAGAAGCGCACATAGAATCCCTGGATCTCCTGTATCTCCGGGCCAGGTGGATTCAGTAATTCAGGGAAGTTCTGTTCGGCGAACTTGAAGAGGGCGATCGCGTTGTCCCGGGTGTCGGCGACGGACGCAGTCGTGCCCAGGGCAAGAATCAGGACGAAGGGAAGGGCTGGAATTCGCATGGGCTGGGCCTCTATCTGCTGCGTGGTTTTTATCATAGCACTGCCATTCCTCTTTTCTACGTACATCGGCCCGGTTTCCTTCGCAGTTGCCACTGAATACAGGGCCAGGAAGAGGGCGGTTCACAGAGCGGGGGTCTCTGTGCGCACTAGACAAGTAGGGCTTGCTACCGCTAGCGGCCTCTGAAATGATCCAGTGAATTACTTCGGAGAATGGCGTGGGAAAACCGACTGCAGCTTTATTCCTGTTACTGGCCAGTGCCTTGCTGTCTTCCCCTTCCTCAGGGCAGTTGGGATGCAGTACCAATCCGGAACTGGCCCTGCTGGACTTCTGGTTTGGCGAGTGGCGGGTTGAGGACGATGCCGGTGAGTTGCTGGGCAGCAACACTATCTACCGCATGCTCAACGGCTGTATCGTGCAGGAGCAGTGGCAGGGCAGCGGCGGCGGTGTGGGTATCAGTGTGTTTTATGTGGATCCGGCGAGCGGGAAACTGAAACAGCTCTGGATCACCGGCCAGGCACTCTCTCCCGGTGGCACCAAGGAGAAGGAACTGGTGGCCGCTGAACACGGCGAGTTCGTGCAGTTCCTGGGGACGTATCCCAACGGCGAGGAAACCATTCTGGATCGAACCACCCTGCGCAGTCTGCCCGATGGGGAGATTCTGCAGCTGATCGAGATATCCAGAGACAATGGTGAGAGTTGGGAAACCGGGTTCCGCGGAATTTACAAACCGATCAATGCAGGCCGTCGATGAGACCTGAGTGGTGCGCGGCTACGGCTACGGCACGGGTCGCGTCTACTCCGTATCAGAAGTGGGGGTAGCGTAGATCGCCGCGAGTGCGCCGTCGAGGGTGGGGTACGCCAATGTAGCAGCCAGCTCCTGTTGCCGCGAACTGATGATATGACTTGAGGCGAGTAAGGCTGCATCGGCCATTTCGCCAAACAGCATGCGGGTCACTGCGGCTGGCAGTGGGGGCAATTGTGGCCGCCTGAGCGCCCGCGCCATCGCAGAGGAGAATTCCGCATTCGTTGCCGGCTCAGGGGCGACCAGGTTGATCGGGCCGGAGAAGTCCTGCTCCACCAGAAGTTGTTTGACGAGACGAATCAGGTCGCTCAAGGCGATCCAGGGCTGCAGGTGCTGGCCGTCGCCCACTCTGCCGACCACCGCTGCGCGCATGGGTAGGGCCAGCTTCTTCAAGACACCGCCATGTGCCGCCAGTACCAGGCCGAAGCGCATCCACACCACCCGAATACCCGCGTCACTTGCTGCCTGGGTGGCAGATTCCCAGGCCACCGAGAGATCTGCCAGGAAGTCCGTCCCGGGGTTTCCGAATTCGTCGGTGGCTGTGTTGCACTGATTACCGTAGTAGCCGATGGCGGACGCGGACAGAAGCACCTGAGGCTTCTGTGGCAACCTGGCTAGTGCTTCGCTGAGCGCCCGGGTAAGTTCGACCCGACTATTCCAGATGGTTTCCTTCCTTCGCGGACTCCAACGCCCGTCCGCGATATTGGCTCCGGCGAGGTTTATCACCGCGCGCAGTGGTGTCTCCTCGTCGAGCCTTACCGTGTTATGTTCGCTGTCATAATAAAACGGACTCTGCGGATCGACGCGATCGAGTGCGAAGACCCTGAAGCCATCCTGATGCAGCGCGTGGGCAAGCGCCGAGCCGATAAAGCCCGAGGCACCGCTAATAAGAATAGAGTCAGTCGCCATGGTCGGTTGCTCTTGTGCTCTCTTGCTGCAGTCTAATCAAGTTAATACGCGTCAATGATAAATTCGGATTCAAAAAATACCGTTTAGGACATTTTTGCAGCTTTCAGAAAAATTGTGCTGTTTCATCAAAAAATTTTGAACCAATTGTCTCACTTGGCCGTTGTTGAAATCGCTGTAAGTAACTTTTCTAATTTTTATTGTTTTTATCAGGAGGACGATGATGTCCCGAATTCGACACACTGCTATCGCTGTTTTTGCCGCGCTGCCTTTACTCATCACCAGTATCCAGGTGCGAGCACAGGATATTGTGGACACCGCTGTATCTGCAGGTCAGTTCAACACGCTGGTAGCCGCGGTGCAGGCCGCAGGTCTGGTTGATACCCTCAAGGGTGAAGGCCCTTTTACCGTCTTCGCGCCCACAGATGAGGCTTTCGCTGCGCTACCCGAGGGTACCGTCGAGACGCTGTTGAAGCCGGAGAACCTGGAACAACTGGTTACCGTGCTCACCTACCATGTCATCCCCGGCAAGGTGATGTCCACCGATATTGCGGGGCAGGCGCTGCAGGTCGAGAGCGTACAGGGTTCGTCCCTGAGTGTTGACGCCACAAACGGTGTGACCGTGGATGGCGCCAATGTGGTCGCCGCCGACATCGAAACGGATAATGGTGTGATCCACGTTATCGACAAGGTGGTACTGCCTCAGTAAGGCGCTGTGACGCACTCCCGGTAGTGCGCATAATGCGTTCATGAGCAAAAAGGCCAGCCAGCAGCTGGCCTTTTTTGTTGCTTCCCCGGTCCTGATGCCCGCGCCGAGGATTCTGTGCAGCGGAGTAGGCCCAGAGTACCAGCAGGTTTGCCGCGCAGCCGTATGCGCACTTGTGCAGCTCAATGGGTATGGATGATTCCAGATAAAAATATATTGGTGAACAGGGTGATCCAGCCTTGGGGAGGCGTCGTTACTATGGGTAAGTTTCAATCACTCCTAAGATTGTTATTGCTGATTCATCCTTCCAGGCGACTCCCTTTCCCGCCTGGGTCCCTGCTAATTATCCTATTAGCGCTTAAGGCTGACACCTGTCAGCCTTTTTTTTGTCCACAAAAAAATTGTGTCAGGCTACAGTGGGTTGGCCTTCATGAAGCGGATGATCTCGGCGGCGAATTCCTCGCCGCGATCTTCCTGCAGAAAATGATAGGCACCCTCGATCGTGACGTGCTGGTCATGGTGGGCGCCGGGCACCAGCTTGCGAAATACCTTTTCACCGCCTGCGGTAATCGGGTCGCCATCGCTAAAGGCGGTGAGAAAGGGCTTCTCCCATTGCTTGAGTACTTCCCAGGCTGCGCGATTGGCTTCGGTGGCCGGGTTGTCCGGTGATATGGGAACCAGCAGCGGCATTGCCAGTGGGCCGGCCATATACTTACCGCTAGGGAAGGGCGCCTCGTAGGCGGCCATGATGTCCGGTCCGAATTTGGGTTCTGAATCGGGATTGGCGGGATCGCGGGAAATGATCTTGCCTACCGGCATATAGCCGCTGGCCTGCATCTTCTCCACTGCCCCCCGCCACTTCATGAAGGCATCGGTGCGACCATGGTCCCCGGTGGGGAGACCGCCATTGGCGAGTACGATGCGAGCGAAACGCTCGGGATTTTCGGCGGCAACCCGCAGACCGATAAGGCTGCCCCAGTCCTGGCACACAAGCGTCAGGTCGCGAAGATCCAGCGCCACCAGGAAGCGGCTGATGTTGTCGACATGAAAGGCGTAACTGTGCGTCGCAATCTCTGCCGGTTTATCCGAGCGACCGAAACCGATCAGGTCGGGCACGATAGTGCGATAGCCGGCTTCCACAAGTGGTGGAATCAACTTGCGGTACAGGAAACTCCATGTGGGTTCACCGTGCAGCATCAACACCGCTTCGCCGCACCCTTCGTCCAGGTAGTGCATGCGGTAGTCGTTTATCTCGACGTAATTCGGGGCAAACTCGAAGCCGGGCAGGTTTTCGAAACACTCGTCTGGAGTCCTCAGTATGCCCGGCTTGACCTCGTTCACCGCGTCGCTCATCGGGCAAGCTCGCCATAGAGATCATATTCATCGGAATCGTCTATTCTCGCGCGTACCACGTCGCCCACATTGACGCCTTCGGCCAGGGCAAGATAAACCAGTCCATCGATCTCCGGTGCATCGGCACTGGAGCGCCCGATCAGGCCTTCATCATTCACCTCGTCGATGATGACGTCGATCTCCTTGCCAACCTTCAGTGCCAAGCGCTCGCTGCTGATGGCTTGCTGGGTCTCCATGAAGCGCTCCCAGCGCGCCTGTTTCACGTCATCCGGCACGGGGTCTGGCAGGGCATTCGCGGTAGCGCCTGCCACCGGCGAATACTGGAAACAACCGACCCGATCCAGCTGCGCCTGCTCCAGGAACTCCAGCAATTGCTCAAAGTCTGCATCGGTCTCACCTGGGAAGCCCACGATGAACGTGCTGCGCAAGGTCAGCTCGGGGCACTGCGCACGCCAGCGCTGAATGCGTTCCAGGGACTTCTCCGTGGCGGCAGGTCGTCGCATGGCCTTGAGCACGGGGATACTGGCGTGCTGAAACGGGATGTCCAGGTAGGGCAGGATCTTGCCTTCGGCCATGAGTGGGATGATGTTATCCACATGAGGATAGGGATACACGTAGTGCAACCGCACCCAGATGCCCAGTTCACTTAACGCCTCACTCAGGCCCTGCATGTTGGCCTTCACCGGCCGACCCTGCCAGAACCCGGTCTGGTACTTGATGTCCACGCCATAGGCGCTGGTGTCCTGGGACACCACCAGCAACTCTTTCACCCCGGCCCTGGTCAGGCGTTCTGCTTCGTCCAGCACCTCATCCACGGGCCGGCTCACCAGGTCGCCACGCATGGACGGTATGATGCAGAAGCTGCAACGGTGATTGCAGCCCTCGGAAATCTTCAGGTACGCATAATGCCGCGGGGTGAGCTTCACGCCCTGAGGTGGCACGAGGTCGACGAACGGGTCATGTCCCTGGGGCGGCGGAACATGCTCATGCACCTGGGACACCACGGCCTCGTAGGCATGGGGTCCGGTAACCCCTAGCACATTCGGGTGCACCTGGGTAATGCTCTCGGCCTGCGCGCCCATACACCCGGTTACCAGCACCTTGCCGTTCTCCTGCAGTGCCTCTCCGATGGTATTCAGCGACTCCTGCTTCGCACTATCGATAAATCCGCAGGTATTCACCACTACGATATCAGCATCTTCATAAGTCGGCACGACTTCATAACCTTCGATGCGCAGCTGAGTGAGGATACGTTCAGAATCTACCAGCGCCTTGGGGCAGCCCAGGGATACGAATCCTACTTTGTGACTTGAAGCCATGTGGTTTTTCCATTTATCGCTGTGGCGATTGCTTGGTGTTTTCTTTAAGTGCGAATTATAGCTGTTAGCGAGATTTGGGGCATTTTTACTTTGTAGCGTTATTTGTAATTTTGTTTGTGATAGAGGTTGAGCGTCTGGAGTGAAAGTTTGGGTTGCAGGGCTATGCCTATTTTGGTTGGTCAGGGTTCGAGTAGGGAGAGAGTGGAGTCGGGGCTACTGGGCCACGCCGTGAACCCGGGCCCAGCCACCGATCATAGATTGGTGTCGTTCGATGCTCGCTGCAAGCTAACGCTTGCAATACGCTCGGTCTCACCCCTGGGGCTCGGAAGCGGCATCCATGCCGCTTACGGTCCCAGTAGACCCGACTCCACTCCCCTGGCAGCTCCCGGATCAGTATCTTAAACATCCGCTATATCGATTAGGGGACCCAGCGGGCTACATGGCACCTAATATGGCGCCCATGACAGTAAGGGCAACCACGCAATAACCGCCATTGATCAGGAAGACCTTGAGGGAGCGTTTCTCGAACAGGTAGAGGATGCCAAGAAAAGCTGCCACCCAGCCCAAGCCTGCGGCGAAGCCGGCGAAGACGCCGAAGGCGAGGGTGGCGTCAGCGCCGATGAACATGTCGAGATTGATGGCGGCGATGAAGGAAAGCAGAAGGGAGACGGCAAACACCCTGGGCATATTGCGGGTAGCGAGATAGTCCTCGGTGAAGCTGAAGCCCTCGGCCCAGGCCTTGCCGAACAGGGGGCCGTACCAGAGGCCTCCCACCATGAAGGCCGAGACGGCGGCGATGAGGACAGATAACCAGTTGATGGCGACGGTGGTAGTAGCTGGATCCATGACGACTCTCCTTTAAGGGGTTTTCAGGCAAGGCAACGTGGCTCACTGAGTAGTGCAACACGAGGTCTGTTAGTGGCTGATCTGGTGGAGGCTGTGGCGGCTTCTATGGAAACAGCAATGCGCCCGGTGGACGGACGGTGGTCAGAGCGCATTGCTGCATGATCAGCGTCAGCCAGCGGCTTTCAGCCGTTCCCGCTCCTGGTCGACCAGGACCCGGCGCAGGATCTTGCCGGAGGCTGACTTGGGAATCTGGTCCACGATCTCGATCAGTCGCACCTTCTTGTGGGGCGCCACTTCTCCCGCAACGAATTCCAGTATCGCTTCCGCTGTAATGTCGCCCTTGAGCACCACGAAGGCCTTGGGCACTTCCCCCGCCTCCTCGCTGGGGCTGGGGATTACGGCGGCATCGGCGATGGCAGGATGGCTCACCAGCAGCGCTTCCAGTTCCGCCGGCGCGACCTGGTAGCCCTTGTACTTGATCAGTTCCTTCACCCGGTCGACGATGTAGAAGTAGCCGTCTTCATCGGCGTAGCCGATGTCACCGGTGTGGAACCAGCCGTCCTCGTCGATGCAACCCCGGGTGGCTTCCTCGTTATTGAGATAGCCCACCATGATGTGGGGGCCACGAATGCAGACTTCGCCGCGCGCGTTTGGTCCGAGTTCGGCGCCGGTTTCAGGGTCCACGAGTTTCGATTCCGTGTTGGGTATGACGGGGCCAACCGATCCCAGCTTCTCCGGGGGTACCGGCGCGATATTCACATGGGACGCGCCAGCACACTCGGTGAGTCCGTAACCCTGGTACATATCGCAGCCCAGGCGATCGGAACAGGCCTTTTCCAGTTCCTGGCCCAGGGGTGCGGCGCCGGACCCGATGATGCGGACGCTGGACAGGTCGTAGTTGTCCACGAGGGGTTGCTTGGCCAGCGCCAGTATCAGCGGTGGCACCAGGTTGAGGCTGGTGATTTTGTAGTTCTGGATGACGTCCAGGAACAGTTCCAGGTCGAAGCGCGGAATGGTCACCAGGGGCACGCCGCGGTAGATGGCCAGGTTCAGGATGAGCACCATGCCGTAGATATGAAAGAAGGGCAGGACGCCAATCATGCGGTCGCCTTCTTTCACCAGATTCATCTGGGAGGTCAGTACCATATTGGCGATGAGGTTGGCGTGGGTGAGCATGACGCCCTTGGACAGGCCGGTGGTGCCGCTCGAATAGGGCAGGGCCACCAGGTCTTTCTGGGGATCGATATCGACAGGCTGTAAATTACCGTCGTTGTTCAACAGTTCTGCGAAAGCTGTGCAGCCTTCAGCTTCACCCAGCACGAAGATTTCTTCGATGCCTGCCTGCTGCGCGGCTGGAATGGCGCGATCCAGGAACTGGGGAATGGTAATCAGGAAGCGGGCGCGGGAATCGGTGAACTGGTGGACGAGGTCTTGCTCACTGTAGAGCGAGTTCACCGTGGTGTTGACGCCGCCGGCCTTGGCGACGCCCAGGAATATCACGGCATACTCGGGACAATTGGGGCAGAACACGGCCATGACATCGCCCTTGCCGAAGCCCCGTTGTTGCAGGCCGGTGGCGAACAGCGTGATCTGGGTGTTGAGCTGGCCATAAGTGAGGGTGCGGCCACTGGTGCCGTCGATGAGCGCGGGTTCGTCCGCCAGGGTTTCGGCATGGCGCATTACCACGCTGTTCAGGTCGGTAGCCGGTAGTTCTACATCCGCTCGCTCGCTCTTGAAAATCAAAGTGAATCCCCTTTTCTTGTGCTCTTCTTGTCTTGTTCTTTTTGGGTTCTGGCCAGACTTTTTTAATCCAGCCTGACGGGCCGATTCCTGACCCTTCGCGGGCAAGAGTATGCCAGCCCCCGCGAAAGCTCAATACGTGGCCGGGAAATCGGGCTGGGTGTTTAGTCAGAGTGCATTGAAGGCCGGATGATAGCGCAACGTGCCGCGGTGACCCTGCAGATAGCCCGCCTGCAACTCGCACAACAGGAAGGTCTCGTCGGGAACGTCGTACTCGCTGCCCAGGCCGAAATTGGCGGCGGGCTGAAAACCGAATCCGGGATAATAGGCGGGATGGCCCAGCACCACGACGGCACCGGCCACGCTGTCTCGACAGAGCGCGAGTCCGGCGTGCTTTGCGACTGCAAGGGGACGATACCGTGTTATCGATCAGGCCGACATGCCACGGGCAGCGATGGGCCATACGGCCTCCACCCGGTCGTTGCGGATTGCAACCATCTGGTTATACAGGTTAACCACCGGGTCGCAATGGGAAACGATGAGTTCCAGTTTGTCGCCAACCTTGTAAGTGCGCGATGCGTTGTTTTCATATCGCAGGGTGCCGAATTCATCGGAACCGGAGGTGTAGCTCATGCCGGTTTCACCCTTGACCCGTGGCCAGGGCTGGTTGATGGTGCAGGCCTTGGCGCCGGCATCGGTGGTGCAGCGGCCGGCATACTGGTCATTGAGCACCGTGGTCAGGATGGTGAGGGAGGGCGCGAAGTCGGAGTAGACTTCCTCGTCTGATTCGCCACCAATGTCGATGTACTGCGCGTCCATGAAGACATAACTGCCCACCTGCACATCGGTGAGCCCGCGGGTGGCATGGTCGATGTTGTAGCTGCCGGTGCCGCCGCCGCTGAAAATCTCGGTGGAGAGGCCGCTGCCATTGAACAGGTCGAAGGTTTCTGTGGCGGCAACGAGTCTGCCCAGGGTCTGGTCACGGCGTGCGGCGAAACCCTTCACGTGTTGCGAGCCTCCGTCGTAGCAAAGCAGGCCCCTTAATGTGAGACCTGGCAACTGGTCGACAAGTTGCGCGAGGGCCAGGGCTGGTTGGCCGGGGGTGATGCCGGTGCGATTGCCCCCCGGGTCCACGTCCACGACCACATCGGCGGTGATACCCAATGCCTGGGCCGCTTCCGACAGGAGGCGGGCATTCTCCGGTGCATCGGTGGCCTGGATGAAGCCGGGGCAGGCTGCGCGCAGGTTCATGGCGCGACGGATCTTGGTGGGGGTGACATTGGTGGTAGTGAGCAGGATGTCATTGATGCCGTTCTGGAACATGACTTCCGCCTCGCTCACCTTGGCCGCGCAGATACCCACGGAGCCTGTTTCCAATTGCTTGTGGGCGATAATCGGCGTCTTGTGGGTCTTGGCATGGGGGCGGCTGGCGATGCCATTACTGGCCAGGGTGGTCTGCATGGTGTTGATGTTGGCATCCAGCAGATCCAGGTCCACGCACAGGGCTGGGGTGTCCAGTTCCCATTTCGATACGTTTCGCTGCATCTCGCCATCCACATAGAATGACTGCAGCTCCTGGGCGGTATAACCACTCACGACGCCGGGGGCCAACAGTGCGGCCGCGCCTGCACCGGTGGTTTGCAGCGAAGACTGCAGGAAGCGGCGTCTGGAAGGCGAGTGATTGGCAGGGGTGTGAGCGGCAGGGGAGTGGTCTTTGGCATTGGACATGGTGCGACTCCTGGGCGTTTTTCCCCGAGTCTACACCCTGCATCAACTGACGGCCAGCAGGTCACTCTGGGCGATGCCGTCGAACATGAACTGGATGGCCAGTGCCGACAACAGTACACCCATGACCCGTTCAATCACCTGCATGCCCGTGGTGCCGATGAGGCGATTGATCTGGCTGGACAACAACATCATGGTCAGGGTGAGCGCCATGATGAGGAACAGGCTTAGTATCACCGCCACCTGCCGCAACAGGTCGTCACCAGCGTTCGCCATCAACAGCACCGAGGCGCCCATGGAACCGGGTCCGGCGATGAGCGGTGTGGCCAGCGGGAACACCGAGATGTCCTGTTTGCCCCGGGCCTCTTCTTCTTCCTCGTCGGTGGTGGAAGTGACCGCCGAGTGGCGTGCGAATACCAGGTCGATGCCCACCATCAACAACAGGATGCCGCCAGCCGTGCGCAGGGCCGCAAGGGAAATGCCCAGCCCCGCCAGCAGCACTTCGCCCACCAGGGCGAATACCAGCAGGATGGAGGTGGCCACCGTGGTGCCGCGCACCGCCATCTGGCGCCGGCGGGTGGCCGGTGAACCGGATGTCAGGCCGGCGAACACCGTGGCCGCATTCAGGGGGCCAATGGTGGCAAACAGGGTGGCCAGGGCTACGCCCAGTGTTTCCAGCATGAAGACGTCCGTCTGTTCGTTTACTCAGCGAGAGCCAGCTTAACAGCTTCTTCGCAATGAATGGTGGTGGTGTCGTACAGGGGCATGCGGCTATGCGACTGTTCCACCAGCATGGCTATTTCCGTGCAACCCAGAATGACAGCCTGTGCGCCCCGGTCCTGCAGGCGATCGATCACCGCCAGGTAGGCATCCCGTGAGTCATCCTTGATGGTGCCCAGACAGAGCTCATCGTAGATCACTTTGTGCACGATTTCGATGTCTTCGGTCTCGGGCACGATCACCTCGATACCAAACTTGTCCACGATGTGCTGCTTGTAGAAGTCCTGTTCCATGGTAAAGCGGGTGCCTAACAAGCCTACTCGGGTGATGCCGTCATCCTGCAGGCGCTGGCCAGTGGCATCGGCCAGATGCAGCAGGGGGATAGTAATCGCGGCCTCTACCTGGGGTGCTACCTTGTGCATGGTGTTCGTGCAGATCATCAGGAAGTCGGCGCCGCCGGCTTCCACCCGCTGTGCGGCCGCCGCCAGCAACTCACCCATCTGCGCCCATTGGCCAGCATGCTGCAGCTTCTCGATCTCGTCGAAATCCACGCTGTTCAGCAGCAGGCGCGCGGAATGCAGCCCCCCGAGCGCGGCCCCGATGCCCTGGTTCAACAGGGCATAGTAGGTGTTGGTGGATTGCCAGCTCATGCCGCCCAGCAGGCCCATGGTCTTCATTGCATCACTCCGCTTGTGCTGCTCGACTGACGCGTCGCCGGGTCAGTAGCCGAATCGGCCATTCTAGAGGGTTTGCCTGGGGGGTTCTAGGTATGAGCTACCAGGTATGAGGTTCCAGGGTTGAGGTGCCAGACGAGCGCTTTCCGCTGAGTCCGGGATTCCTGCCAGGCAGGCGAACCGCGATCATGTATTCCCTGGCATTATGGCTTACACTGCGAACCCATGTGTGTTCATCGCCTCATAAAGCACTGTTTGCGGACACTGGCGCTGGGAGTGAGTCTCGCGCTCGCGGCCTGTGGCGCCCTCGACGTCGATACCGTTCCTGCCGATTTCGTCGTGGTGGACGATCCTCGCATCACCACGGACGTGCGCTACTACAGCACAGACAATTTCGTGGGTGAGCGCATCGATGGCTATCGTTCGCCGCGCGTCTATATGAGTGGCGCTGCCTACGCGGCACTGCTCGGCGTGGTGGCCGACCTGGAGGCGTTCGGATTGGGCCTGAAACTGTTCGATGCCTACCGGCCACAGCAGGCAGTCAACCACTTCGTGCGCTGGGCCGAGGATATCAATGACACGCGCATGAAATCCCGCTACTACCCGCTGGTCGACAAGCGCAACCTGTTTCGGGATGGCTATATTGCAGCGCGTTCGGGTCACTCCCGTGGTTCCACCGTGGATCTGACCATCGTCGATCTTGCCACAGGCGAGGAGCTGGATATGGGAACTCCCTGGGACTACTTCGACCTGAGTTCCTGGGGCGCGTACACAGAGATCAGTGCCGAACAACGCGCCAATCGCGCGCTACTGCGCAGTGCCATGGCCAGGCACGGCTTCAATCCGATCACCACGGAATGGTGGCATTTCACCCTGGCCGATGAGCCGTACCCGGCTACCTTCTTCAATTTTCCGGTGGAGTAAGGACGGGAACGGGTATGAGTAGCAGGATGCGCGACAGGGTAATGACCCAGTTCCCGGTGATACTGCTGACCCTGATCAGTATCATCCAGGCCCTGGCGCTGGAGCTGCTGTGGGGTAAGGTCCTCGATGGAGATTACCTGTGGCAGTGGGACCTGCAAGCCATCGTGGCCTGGGGCAGTATCTCCGTCACCATGCTGGGTATTCTGCAGGTATGGGTGCTGTATTCGACGCTGGTATTGGGGTTCACCTGGCGCCCTACCATGCGGGACATGTTGCTGCCCTTCGTGATTGGCCTGCTGGAATTCTCTCTCGTCAGCCTGATCGGGCCAGACTTCGACGCGTTGTGGCTCTATGCCCTGGCGGGGATATTCCTGTTCGGCAACACGGTGGCCCACATCACCTTCAGGCGCGCGCGACTGGAAATCGAAAACGCCGCCTTCTTCCGCGGGCGTTCTCCTGCCACCTGGCGTGATTTCATCTGGGCTTTTTCCAATATCTTCCTGCTGATTAGTTTCGGCATCCTGTATACCGCGCTGCGCAGCCCGGACTGGATCGCGCTCACCGCCATGGTGTTTGCCAATGGCGCCTTGCTGGTGCAGATGGTTACCTCACGCCGCCTGTGGAAGGCGATCGTTGAGACGGAAGACTAATAAATAGGGACAGATTTATTTATTTTTCAAATAAATAAATCTGTCCCTATTTATTAAACAGCTGCCTCAGGTGTGCGTTCAACAGCCTGCCATCGGGATCCAGTGACTCCCGAATCTCCATAAAATCCCGGTAACGTGGATACAACTCTTTCAGCTGTTCATACCCCAGGCTGTGTATCTTGCCCCAGTGCGGGCGGCCGCCGTATTTCCAGAAGATGGGTTCGATGATGTCGAAGTAGGGGCGGTAGTCCGCGCTGGCCGTGCGGTGTATGGAGATGGTGGCGTGGGGTTCGTCGCCGTAGGCCATGCTGAGCCAGGGATCTTCCGGGCTGACGTAGCGGAACTCCAGCGGGAAGGCCACGTCTATGGCCTGGTCATAAATAGTGCGAAGAATCTCCCGCACACAGTCTGCGCCCACTGCCGCGGGCACCGAGTATTCCATCTCGTTGAAGGGGTTGCTGCGGATATTGGAGAGCAGCTTCCAGGACAGGTCCACCGCCTCGGTCATCTCCGCGTTCTGGGCCAGGGCATTGTTCAGTGCCAGCTTCTCGGCAGGTGTGGCCTGTAGGCCGGGACGCCGCAGGTCGGAAAGCTCCACTTCCTCGGCGGGGACGATGGTCTGCCCGATGGGTTCATCAGATTCGTCGATCTGCAATGCAAGGGAGTAGTCGGAATACACCAGGGGGAAGATCTCGAAGTGCCGATGATTGGCGGCCCGTTCATCGAACTCCGCCAGCAACTCTTCCGTGGGCGCGGTCCATTCCCGTTTCTTCAGTTTATAGGCAGCGCGGTTCTGCATGCGGATCTGGGTTACCACGCCCAGTGCGCCGAGATTCACCCGTGCGGCGTCGAACAGGTCGCCGTCATTGGCATTGATGTCCATCACCTCACCGCGGGGGGTAACCAGCCGCAGCGCCGTGACATAGCCGGACAGGCTCTTGAAGCGAATGCCCGTGCCATGGGTGCCGGTAGCCGTGGCACCGGCGACGGTCTGGCGGTCGATGTCAGGCAGGTTCAGCATGCCCTGGCCGAGATCCTGCAGGGGCGCGCCCAGGTCGCCAAGCCGCGAGCCGGCACCGAAGGTGGCCTGCAGAGAGCGCGGGTCGTGATCGAGAATGCCGCTGAGTTGATCGATGACCACCAGGTGGCCGTCGGTGGGCACCAGTGGGCTGAACGAGTGGCCGGAGCCGACAGGGCGTATCGCGCCCCGGGTGTTCGCCAGCAGGTCGGCCAGTTGTGCTTCGCTGCTGATGTCATGGCGTCCAGCAGGCTGACAGGACAGGCCGCCGGACCAGTTGCGCCAGGGGGTGGGCTGGGCAAAGGCGGAGGCACTCATCGCCCCGGCACTGAACAGGGCGGTGCGTAAACTGGAGGCCAGGAAGGAACGGCGGGACAGCTTTCTCAAATCACGGCTGTTCATCAGTTCGCTCCTGCCATGAAGGCGATCATGGCGCGAAAGTCATCTCGCTCACAGGCCATGCAGTAGCCCAGAGGTGGCATGGCGTTCACGCCTTCGATCACGTTGCGCAGCACGGCGTCTTCCCCCTTGGCCAGGCGGCGCCGCCATTCGGTAGGGTCGCCCACCCGCGGTGCATCGGCGACACCGTCCACGTGGCACAGCACACAGCTACGGGACCACTTGGCCATGACCGCGGGGTCGATACCGTTGCTGGCGAATGGCTGGCTGGTAGCTTGCGGGCTTGAACAGGCGTTTGCCACCAGCAGTAGAGACAGGATGAGGAGTGTTTTCGCTGCGTGTTGCATGGCCGGGTGCCTTTCGGTTTTTCTGGCTGTTTTTCTAAAGGTTCTCTAGCTGAACTTGTCGGCTGGTTCTGCAGCTGATTGCCTGGCTGTGGAGTAGCGCCTCAACTCCCTGCTTGCTCAGCCCTGATTCTCTTCGCAAGTTCTGGCGCGAAATTTCATATCGCAGGCGCCGCCGAGTTGCTTGTAGGTCATGGTCTTCATGAATGAATGTGGTTCTCAAACGCTTCGTTCTACGCACTATAAATTGTGTAGGCGCCGATCGCAATGAAGCCAGCCCCTGCCACATATTGCAGTACCTTCTCGTTGATGAATTCAGAGAAGAAGCTGCCGGCGATGACACCCATGGCCGATGCGAGGATGAGGGCGGCGGAGGCGGCGAGGAAGATAGTCATCTTTCCGGCATCCTTGTCTGTGGCAAAGAGCATGGTGGCGATCTGGGTCTTGTCACCCAACTCTGTCACGAATACGGTGGTGAACACGGTCAGGAAAATTTTTAGGTCCATTGCTTGCGGTATTCCTTGGGGGGATGACGCGCTATTATAGGTCGAAATAGTACTCTGATTAAAAGGTTATGGGTCATCTGTGTTGCTGTTTGATTCGATGGCGATGGGGATAATTAATCGCATAGAGAAGGTTTGGGTTGAAGGGAATTCAGCCTCGATAAAGCTGCCTTCGAATTGCATAATCTCTCGAGAAAGGTAGAGGCCCATACCGAGACCTGGTTCGCCACTCTGTTCGTCGAAGCGCGCATATTTTTCAAAGATTCTTCCGCAGTAAACTTCCGTTGACTGTATCGTTTCATTAACAAAAACGATAGATAAGATCAACAGTCCATAGAATTCGCTTTGCCGTTGATGATGGATTTGACCAGTCAAATGATTGTCAAAGTGGATGGGCGTGATGTTGGGATTTATCCCTACAATGCGTGCAACGGTCAAGCCTGTTTTGTATTGCTCAAGGAAGATCAGAACTTTTTGGAGCAATTTAAGCAGGGTGCTGGGGCAGTGATCACCGCAAAGAGTTATTCCGGAAATACGTTGATGATGAATGTTTCCCTGCGTGGCTTCTCTGCGGCCGTGAGTGAGCTGGAATCACGTACAAGGTAATTAGAACTCTCTAAAAATAGTTAGAGTACAGTAGCTGGTAAAAAACACTTTTGCCGTATTTAGCCATCCTTGGCGGTGATTTTTACAGAATTAAATGAGTAATGGGCAAATCGCGCAGCGATTTGTCCTTGATTAAACTGCTTATGATCTCTGCTGTGCCCAGATTCGAAAATGAAATTAGTGCCGGTAAATTCGAGGTCCGCGATATGGATTTGGTCCGCCCCGATTCTGATATCGCTCGATAGAGTAGAATTCGCGTGTAGAGTCTGTTGGAAGTGAATATTCCCTATTCAATAAATGTCCGACCTCTTGCAAAGTGCCGCAGGATTTCCGAGTGACGTACCTCGTCACTGAACCTCTCTGGTTCTGAATGCGTGCGCAAAATATTCGATCTGAATCTGCAACGCTCGAGTTGTAAGCCTCGAGTTCATTCTCAGACATCTTGGCAAAGCCAGGCTGTTTTGGTGTCGTGTATGATGTCACGGCTAAGGCGACTAAAGCTAAGAATAATACTCTCTTGACCATGTTCTTTTTTAAGTAGCAAAACCCGCAAGTGTGCCCAATGGCGAGGCAGCGGATGCCCGAGGCGGGCCGGGTAGGGTTAGCGCGCACTGCAGTCGCCGCTGAGCTGGTCAATCCAGTCGCTGATTAGCGTGATGCCTTCTTCATGCACCAGTGAGCGGCCCAGTTCCGGCATCATCTCGTCCGGTTCGGTGGATTGCATGCGGTACAGCAGGATGGACTGTTCCGGTGCGCCGGGTACGATGCTGTAGAGGCGGTCACCGGCGCCGCCGCCGGCGGCTACCGGGGGTTTGCAGACGCCCATGTTAACCAGCTGGGCATGGAAGCCGTCCAGGATCAGATTGGAGGTGTCGGCGGCCCCGTTGGGGTTGTGGCAGTGACCGCAGTTGATCTTCAGGTATTCGGTGGCCCTGGCTTCGAGATCGCCATCGTTGAGGTAGCTGATGGTTTCCAGGCGCAGGGGCGCTTCTGCCAGCCAGCCCCGGGCGACCAGGGCATCGATTTCCAGGCGCAGGTCGCCGTCTGCCTGATAGCGCTTATAGCTGAGCTGGTGCGTAACCGCCGCCAGGGGGTGCAGGTCGCCGTCGGGGTGTTCCGTGACGTGGCAGCCGGCGCACTGGTTCTCATTGGGCACGAAGTACAGGAAGTCCTCGCTGCCGCTGTCGGTTTGCAGGTTCAGAGGCTTGGTGGTGCCAGCCACCCGCAGGAAGGCCTCGGTTTCCTCGTCGTTCCACACATAGGGAAAGGCATCCCAGCCGTCACTTCTTCGCACCAGCAGCCGCGTTTCCATGAGACGATTGTTAGCCAGTTGAATGGATTCAGCGATGATCTCCTCGCGGCGTACTGGCCGGCCGTCTGCGTTGGTCGGGTAGTAGAAGGTCTTGCTGAGGACAGTGCCAACGGGGTATTCGATTTCGCCGTTCACCAGGCTGGCCTGTTCGCCCTCCGGTATCCACAGGGTGCGCATCTTCTGCGCGTAGTCGGTGAACAGGGTGTTGGCGGGACGGAACACCAGGGTGTCGGGACTCGGGGTGAGGCTTGCGCCGTCCAGTGCGAACAGTCCCCAGTCAGACAGGCGCGCGGGATTGTCGTCGGCATGGAACACGGGTGTGGGTTCGGAGCAGGCGTTGAGCGCCGCGCCGACTACGATGCCGAGTACGGCGCCACGTACTGCCCTGGGCTTGGTGATCATACTGCGCCTTGCCTAGTCCGCGTCGCCGCTGAGTTCGATCTTGCTGAGGGCGGGCAGGGCGCAGCTATGGCTGGACGGATCGAAGCTGGGGGCGGCGAAGCCATTGCCGGCGTCGAGATTCACGAAGCTGGTGTCGCCATTGTCACCGAGGCACAGGATGTCACTGGCCGACTTGCCGGGCACCATGGTGCCGTCCCAGACGATGTCGGGGATGGCCTGGCCGGTGGCCTGTTGCAGGGCCAGCAGCGGTTCGGAATTCGGTGTGCTGCCACCGCCATTGAACTGGTTGTCGTGGATATAGATCTCCTCCGGGAACGGATCGTAGTTGGGGTCTTCGAAGGGCCGTTCGGTGATGTAGTAGCTCACGATCATGATGTTGGTGGTGTTGTTGTCGGTGAAGGCATTGCCGAACACCTCGATGCTGTCGTTGGCCAGCACCATCATGCCGGTGCCGGCGGGCACCTCGCCGACGATATTGCCTTCCGGGGCGAAGTTGGCGGTGTTGTTGTTTTCGATCAGGTTGTTGAACACGCGGGTGTTGCGACCACCCTGCACGGGCAGGTTGGGCAGGTCGAATACCAGGATGCCGCCGGTGTTATTGGTGGCCACGTTGTCGTGTACATCGGCGAAGGTGGAGTTCTCGATTTCGATGCCCGCCACGTTGTACTCGGCGCGGGAGTTGCGCACGATGATGTTAGTGGACTGGCCGACATAGATGCCCGCGTCCGAGGCGCCGATGGCAACCGCGCCGTCGATGAGAATATTGCTGGACTGTACCGGGTAGATGCCATAGGCACCGTTGCTGCTCAAGGGGCCGCCGGTCCACTCGGTGCGCACATTGCGAATCACCACGTTGTTGCTCTCGTTGATCTTGAGGGCGTCGCCCACCGTGTCCTCGATCGCCAGGTCTTCGATCACAAAATCATTGGCGTTGACCAGCAGGCCTTCAGCGCCCTGGGCCTGGTTGGCGAAGGAGAGTATGGACTGCTCCATGCCGGCGCCGCGCAGGGTAACGCCGTCCACGTTCAGGGACAGGCCGCGGCTGATGGCATGGGTGCCAGCCGGTATCTCGATCACATCACCGGGGCGGGCCTGGATGAGCTGCTGCTGCAGGCGCTCCTCAAATGACAGTTCCGGTTCCTGCGGTGTGGGTGCCTGTTCCGAACAGGCGGCCAGTGCCACGGCCAGTGTGGCGGCCAGGCTCGAAAATTTGCTGACGGTATTCATGGTGTTCCCCCGGTGCATGCGTTGATCTGTCCAGTGCCAACGTCTGGCCGAGTATAGGACTGAACGGGTATGCGGGCAAACGGGGAGGCGGGCTTGCCGGTCCAGAAGATGACGAGGGATTGGGCAGGTCATGCCGCTACGGTATTTTTTCGGCTAAAACGGGCGGGCACAAAAAAGGCGGCCAGGGGCCGCCTTTGCTGTTGGCTGAAGAGCCGGTGTCAGTTGGCAGAACGTGACATGGGGCGGGTACGCACGCCCAGGTACTGTTCATCGGTGGTGGCATCCAGCCACTCAACCGTGCCTTCGTAGATCGTGAGTTGCATGGCATCCACGTCGGGGTGGGCACCATGCCAGTGTTCCACGCCGGCCGGGGTCCAGAAGGGTTCGCCGGGATGGAACTCCTCGATGGCGCGGCCGCGAATCTGGTGCAGGCCGATACCTTCCTCGATCATCAGCAACTGGCCCCAGGTATGGCTGTGCCAGGATGAGCGCACGCCGGCAGGGAACAGGATGCGGATGTAACGGGCATCGTCCGGGGCCTGGCTGACTACCGGGGCACCGCCCTGGAAGTTGCTGGCCTGGGCCGAGATCACATCGGTCTGGGTGACTAGCACGGCGATGCCCAGCGCGGTGGCGGCACAGACAGAGGTGAGAATCTCTTTGAATTGTTTCGGATTGGAACTCATGGTGTTCTCCGTTCTTTTTATACTTGATTGGTCCCTGAGGTATCAGTTCCTTTGTATCTATCCCCTAGTTTCTATCGGTTTGTATCGATCACTCCAAGGGCGCTACCTGAATGATACAGTCACGCTTTCAGACTCATGCCAGTAAAAACCAACGCCCTTGTGAAGTCAACTGAACCCGCCGTATAAATTCCCAGCCCTGCAGTTATTTGCTATGCTCCGGCACACAATGAAAATAACAATGCCTGCTCTATCCTCTATATATACACTCACCGGCCGCTTGCGGCCTGCCGTGCTTGCCTCGGCGCTACTGGCGCTTGTGGTGGCGAGCACGGGTACGCTCGCGCAGACGGTAAACCCCTTGGAAGGCAATGCCCGGGCGGCCTTCGCCGGCGGGGCGCTATTCCGGGCCCAGTGTGCCACCTGCCACGGTGCTGACGCCAAGGGTATCAGCAGTATTGATGCGCCAGACCTCACCCTGATGTGGTCGCAGCGCCAGCTCTCGGTGCAGGACGTGTTCGACACCATCCGCAATGGCGTCGCCGGCAGCATCATGCCGCCCCATGATTTCACCGACACCGAGATATGGATGCTGGTGAGCCACCTCCAGAGTGTGGCGGTGGCGGGGGTCATCGGCCTGCCCGACGGCGATGCGGCCAATGGTCAGGCGCTGTTCGCGCTGCATTGCGCGGAGTGCCATCGGGCCAGGGGGGAGGGTGGCAGCCTTGGACCGGACCTGTCTTCCATCACCAGTCGGCGTTCGCTGGAATCCCTGCTCATCTCCGTGCGTGATCCCAGTGCCCTGATCGCCGGTGGCTACAAACCCCTCACACTCGTTACCGGGTCAGGTGAGACGGTGCAGGGTGTGCTCAAGAGTGAGGATGCCTTTTCCCTGCAGATGATGGACAGCAACCAGCGACTGCGCGGGTTCATGAAGGCCGAGCTGCGCGCGATCGAGCGACCGTCGCAATCCCTCATGCCCGCGTTCAGAGAGAGCACCCTCGGGCAGCAAGAACTCATCGATATTCTGAATTTCCTGGACAGGAACTAGCGCCGTCATGAAGCAGACTCTTGATCGTATTAGCAAGGTTTCCCGGCTTGTCGCTCTGGCATCGGCGTTCACCCTGACCACCGCCGCCAGTGCCCAGAGTGGGCCGGACTACGAAGACATCCTGGCCGGCTTCGCCGACCCGGAGCGCTGGCTCACCTATTCGGGAGACTACAGCGGCACGCGTCACAGTCCGCTGACCCAGATCACCGCCGACAACGTGCATCAGTTGCGCCCCATCTGGACCTTCCAGACCGGTACCACGACCCGCGGCCGGGGTTTCGAGACCACGCCGCTGGCGGACGATGGCATTCTCTATGTCACCGGTTCCAATAATTACGCCTGGGCCATCGATGCCCGCACCGGCCGCGCCTTCTGGTCCTACCGGCGCAACCTCCCCAACGACCTGACCTACGGTGCCAGCGCGCCGGTGAACCGCGGCTTCGGCATGCTGGGTGATCGCCTGTTCATGGTGACCCTCGATGCCCATCTCATGGCCTTCGACCGCCGCACGGGTGATGTCCTGTGGGAGCGGGAGCTGGCGGATTACCAGGTGGGCTATTCCGCGACCCTGGCGCCCCTGGTGCTGGATAACAAGGTGATCGTGGGTATCTCCGGCGGTGAGTACCGTACCCGGGGCTTCATCGATGCCTTCGATCCGGTATCCGGCGAACGCCTGTGGCGTTTCAATACCATTCCCGGACCCGGCGAGCCCGGCAGCGAGACCTGGCCCGATGATCCCGGGATACTGGCCTCCGGTGGCGGAGGTACCTGGATGAATGGCAGCTACGACCCGGAACTGGACCTGCTCTACTGGGGTGTGGGTAATCCCAACCCCGACTATTACGGTGATCTGCGGCCCGGTGACAACCTCTATTCCAATTCCCTCGTGGCGCTGGACCCCGATACCGGTGAGCTGCAGTGGCACTACCAGTTCACCCCCCACGATCTGAACGACTGGGATTCCAATCACATGCCGGTACTGGCCGACATCGAATGGCAGGGCGAACCGCGGCGGGTGGTCATGGTGGGTAACCGCAACGGCTTCTTCTATGTGCTGGACCGGGTGACCGGAGAACTCCTGTTAGGCAAGCCGTTTACGGCGACCACCTGGGCCAGGGAGCTCGACGATGCTGGCCGGCCCATCGTGCTGAACGATGGCAGCCAGGGCTGCCTGCCCGATCCCTGGGGCTCCACCAATTTCATGCCGCCCACCTTCTATCCCGGGCTGGATCTCTTCATCCTGACTGCGCGGGAGACCTGCGCGACGTTCGTGCCGGAAGAGCCGGCCAACACGCCGGGGCAATCCAATTTCGGCGGCACCGTGCATATCGATGCCGAGCAGGGCAGCGGGGCGCTGCGCGCGCTGGACGTGCATAGCGGAGAGCTGGTGTGGGAATTCGCCTATCCGTCACCGACCTTCGGTGGTGTGCTGAGCACCGCCTCCGGCCTGGTGTTCGCCGGGGATCACGAGGGCAATTTCATGGCGTTCGACGTGGAAACCGGGGAAAACCTCTGGCACTACCAGACCGGGTCCCGTATCTGGGGCGCCGCCGCCATGACCTTCATGCTGGATGGCAGGCAGCTGGTGCTGATCCCGTCTGGCACCACGCTCACGGCTTTTGCGCTACCCGATTCGAGGTAAATTCCGCTAGAATCGGGACAGACTAAGAATTCAGGCTCCGGTGCTGCTGGCTCATGCCGGGCAGACAAACCGGGGAAACCGGGTTTCCAGCCCACGCGTTTGTTCGTTCATTTATATATATAACTTTTGTCTTACAGGCCACACGTGGCCTCCAGAGATAACAAGAGGTGACATCATGATTACCCGACGACTCTCTTCAACCCTGCGCATCGCCTTGTTGCCCGCCCTGTTGCTTCCCGCTGCAGCGCTGGCCCAGCCCCATGATGCCAGCGTGGCGAATCACCAGCCCCACTACTATGACATCGCCGATTTCGGCATGCAGGCAGACGAGGTGAATTACGCCGAACACATCGCGCCCATCATGCAGCGTAGCTGTGTGCAGTGCCATCGACCCGGTGGCGCCGGCCCCATGTCGTTCCTCAGCTACGAAGAGATTCGTCCCTGGGCACCGGTGATCATGTATCGCACTGCCATACGGGATCGTATGGGCGCCATGCCTCCCTGGTTTGTGGAAAAAGACATTGGAATTACCGATGGCTTCGAGAGCGATTATTCGCTGTCTGACAAAGAACTCGCCATGATTCAGGCCTGGGCGCAGAACGGTGCGCCGCGGGGCAATCCAGCCGACGAACCGCCTCCCATGGAATTCGCCGAAGGTAACGAATGGACACTGGGCGAGCCTGAACTGGTATTGCGCAGCAGGGATATGACACGGCCAGCAGTGGGACCGGACTGGTGGGGGGATATCGGTCTGGTACCAACCGGCCTGACGGAAGACCGCTACGTGAAATCTATCGAAGTGCGTGAAATCAATGACATCCCGCAGGACCAGGGCACCAGCACCGTGGGTGGTCGTTACATATTTCACCACATGACGTATCAGAGTGGTGTGTTGAGTGCAGATGGCGGCTATATAGAGCCAGATACCACCGTTAGCTGGCCTATCCACGAAGTCGGTCGTAACGCCGATGTATTCCCGGACAGTGCAGGTCGACTTTTGCAGGCAGGTTCTGCACTGCACCTTGAAGCGACCCACATGCACTCCAATGGCCGCGAGACAACGGGGCATTTGGAATTTGGTATCACCTTCTTCCCCCGTGGCTATGAGCCCAAGTACTCTCGTCGAGGTCCGCGTACTGGTAACGGCATTGACCTCGATATCGTTTCAGATCAGGCCAATCAGGAAATTTCCAACTATGTCGTCTTGCAGGAGCACACGAAGATTATGGCCTTCGAACCGCATCTGCATGCGCAGGGTGTGCGTATGTGCCTGGAAGCGATCTGGGGTCACAATCAATTCACATTGAACTGTGTTGGTTATGATCATAACTGGGTGAAGCAGTATATTTATAAAGAAGACCGCGCACCGCTGCTGCCGAAAGGCACTATTTTGCGCACCATCGCCTACATGGATACCACCGATGCCAATCCGAACCTGGCCGATGAGCGCAACTGGTCTGGCGCCGGCCGGCGCTCGGTGTCGAACATGTTCATCGACCTTGGCTATTCAGTCACCATGACTGAGGAGCAATTCCAGGAAGAAATGGCTGTGCGTCGGGAGTTGTTGCGTGATCGTAATGATTACGATGTGGGCTGCCCGCTCTGTTGGGCGCCTGTACCTGATTATTCCGCCAGCAGCGATGACGATTGAGGTAGTACAATGAAAAGCAGTTCAATATCAGGCCTCGTCTCACTACTGCTGCTCTGTGTGAGTCTGTCAGCTTCTGCGCAGGAGCGTCGCATGCTCCTGAGTGGAGAAATGGTTTATCCGGCCTATGAAGGCTGGTGGCCAAATGAAGATGGCACCTACAAGTTGTTCTTCGGCTACATGAACACGAACTGGAAACAGCAGTTCGATATTCCAGTGGGTCCGGCGAACTATTTCAATGTGGCAGAAGAATCGGAATTGGATGACCTTGACAAGGATGCCTTCGATACGTCCACGGCCGATATGGGACAACCGACCCATTTCTATCCGCGCAGAAATCCGTTCCTGTTTACTATAGATGTACCAGCGGATTTTGGTGAGAAGGAAATTGTCTGGACACTGCATAGCCAGGGCAAGGTTGCCCGTGCCTATGGCAGTCTGCTGCCAGACTACCGCATAGACCCCCAGGTAATCTCCACCGAAGTGGGCGGCTCTTACGGTAGCCTAGACGATCGCTTGCGCACCAACATTTCGCCGGAACTGGAATTACGTGGTGATAATTTCCGCACGGCCCGAGTAGGGGAGCCGGTTTCATTGTCAGTCTATGCCAATGACCCGGATGATTTTCCTGCCCGTTCCAATCGGCCAGCACCGAGTACGCCTGAGCAGATCTATCGTCCGCCCTCATCAATCGTGGCGATGTCTGGTCCGGGACTGCGTTTTTCCTGGTCCGTTTACCGTGGTCCAGAGGAAGCGGCGACCTTCGAGCCAACGCAGATGAAAACCTACACCGATACCCGCGTGTATGCCAACTCGCCGTGGTCGCCTCCGTTCTTTATTCCGGAGCCACCCAAGGACAACATCTGGAATGCAACTGTCACTTTCGATGAGCCCGGAGAATACGTGTTACGGGGTATTGCCAGTGATGGTTCCATGTTCACCTATCAAAATGTGACGGTGAATGTGACGCCCTGATTGTGAGCTATCGATTCACACACAGATGAAAATAAATGCCCGGTTCTGCCGGGCGTTTTCATTCATGCCGCGGACAAAACCCCGGACTCGACACGGCGCTGCACGAGGCTGACCAGACGAATCGCCCCGTATAGCCATGGCTGTCACGGTGGGTTATGCTTCTCCGAAACAGAAAGGGTAAGCCCTCGCCCGTAGTCCAGCCTATGAAGTTCTTCACCACGCAGCACCTTGTTGACGAGTTCCTTGACGCGTTTTGCTTTTTCAGGAAGTGCGCTGACAAGAAGCACTTCAGCCAGCGCTGCGCCGCCGCGCTGGCCTTGCTGTGCGCTGCACTCCTGTTGCCGCCGGTTCATGGGGCGGATGCGGTTCAGTTTCCCAAGACCATAGCCTGGTCGGCCTATCCCACCGGCACCGGCGGCTACAGTCAGGCCGTGGCCATCGGTAATATCCTGCAGCGCCAGTACAGCACAAACCTGCGGGTGATTCCCGGACGCAATGATGTGTCGCGCCTCGCCACCCTGCGTGCGGGACGTGTGCACTTCTCCGCCGGAGGCTCGGAATCGGTGTATGCGCAGGAAGGTATCCTGAACTTCGCGTCCCGCATCTGGGGACCGCAACCGGTGCGGGCCCTGCTCTCCAACTACTCCGATGCCTGCTCGTTCAGCTTCGCCACCGCCGCCGATGCCAACATCAATAGCGTGGCGGACATGAAGGGCAAGCGCATGACCTTCGTGCAGGGGGCGCCTTCGCTCAACAACGCGACGGCCGCCTTGCTGGCCTATGCCAACCTGACCTGGGACGATGTGGTGGCGGTGGAAGTAGGGGGCTATAACGCCTCCATCGATGCGGTGCTCAACAACCGCGCAGACGCCGCCGGCGGCGCCTGCAATTCACCGCCGTTCCTGCGGGTGGAGGCATCACCCCGGGGATTGAAGTGGCCGGAGTTTCCCCATGATGATCCGGAAGCCGTGGCCCGGGTTCGCGCCAGGCTGCCCTGGTATGTTCCCCATGTTGCGATGGAAGGGCCCACCATCGGACCCGAAGGCATCGAGGTATTCTCCTCTGCCTATCCTTTCCTCGTAGGCATGGACGATTCCGATGAGACCCTGGTCTACAGCATGGTGAAGATCATGGTGGAACATTTCGACCAATACAAAGGAAATGCACCTGGCGCCAATGGTTGGGCCATGGACAGGCAGAAATTCGAGCAAGCCTTCGTGCCTTACCATCCCGGTGCCATCCGTTATTTCAAGGAGATCGGTGCCTGGACCGCAAGTGCGGAGGAGACCAATAACCGCAACCTGCATCGACAGTCCGTGCTGCAGGCGGCCTGGAATGCCTTCCTGCCCACCGCCCCGGAAGGCTATACCGAGTTCGAGCAGGCCTGGCTGCGCGCCAGGGAAGCGGCGTTGTCGGCAGCTGGCCTCATCACCCTCGGTGAAGGGCTGTGACGTTTTCAGGATACGTGTGCGGCCATGAGTGAATCAGCAGAGCAACAGCAGGACAGCCTGATCGACAGTATCCCGGAGCCAGCCACGCTGCGCTATCGTGAACTGCCCGCGCTATGGCGCAAGGTCATGGCCGCCATGACGGCGGTATCCATCCTGCTGGCCGTGAACCAGATCTTCAACCTGGGCTTCTTCGTCGGCTACGTCATGCTGGACAGCCGCTACATGTATCTCATCACCGGTGTGATGCTGTGCATGGTCTTCATTACCTTTCCTGCCAACAGGCACAGCCCCTCCCATGTGCCCTGGTATGACATCGCCATCATGGTGGTGATCGCGCTCATCTTCGCCTATTTCGCGTTCTACGCAGAGCGCATCGTCCTCGAGGCCTGGGAATACACGGCGCCCTCTATCGGTGTGTGGCTGGCCTTGCTGACCTGGGTGATCGTGCTAGAGGCGGGGCGGCGGGCCGGTGGTTGGCCGGTGTTTGCCATCGTGCTCCTGTTCTCGCTGTACCCAACCTTTGCCGCCTCGCTGCCTTCCGTTATCGCCGCCCTGAGTATTCCCGTTCAGGACGTTGCCATATTTCACGTGTTAGGAGAGGAGAGCCTGTTTGGCATTCCCATGCAGGTGTTTGCGCAGCTGGTGTTCGGCTTCCTGATCTTCGGTATCTCCCTGCAGTACACCGGTGGCGGCCCGTTCTTCATCAACCTGGCCTTTGCCCTGCTGGGGCATCTGCGCGGCGGGCCGGCGAAAGTGTCCATCTTCTCCTCCGGTCTCATGGGCTCCATGAGCGGTGGCCCGATCTCCAATGTGCTGACCACCGGGCCGCTCTCCATCCCGGCCATGCGGCGCATCGGTTTCAGCAAGGAATATGCGGCGGGCGTGGAAGCCTGTGCCTCTACCGGAGGTGTGTTCATGCCGCCCATCATGGGGGCTACCGCGTTCGTCATGGCCAGTTTCCTCAACATCAGTTACGTGAGTGTGGCCATCGCCGCCATCGTGCCCTCGGTGCTGTATTTCTTCGGCCTGTATATGCAGATCGATGCCTACGCCGCGCGCAAGCAGCTCAGCGGCCTGCCCAGGGAAGAGCTGCCCAGGCTGAGCAGCGTGTTCAAGGATGGCTGGTACTTCATCGTCGTGTTCATCACCCTGATCTGGATGCTGGTGTACCTGCAGCGGGAGGCCGTCGCGCCTTTCTATGCCACGGCCCTGTTACTGGTGATCAACCAGTTCACCAAGCACAAGCTGAACCTGGATCGCTTCATGCAGTTGGTGGCCACCATGGGCAAGTTGCTGGCGGAGCTGGCGGGTATCCTGGCGGCTATCGGACTGATCATCGGCGGCCTGGCGGTGACCGGTATCGCCGGCACGATCGCCAACGACCTGGTCTACCTGGCGGGGGAGAATGTGGTGATACTGCTGGTCATGGGCGCGCTCACCAGTTTTATCCTGGGCATCGGTATGACGGTGACGGCGGCCTATATCTTCCTCGCCATCGTGCTGGTGCCGGCACTGACCAACTCCGGCCTCGATCCCCTGGCCAGCCATATGTTCGTCATGTACTGGGGCATGCTCAGTTTTATCACGCCGCCGGTTGCGCTGGCCGCCTTCGCGGCCGCATCGGTGGCCCATGTGTCTCCCATGCGGGCTGGTATCGAGGCCATGCGGCTGGGGGCGATCATCTACGTGGTGCCATTCTTCTTCGTGTTCAATCCGGCGCTATTGTTGCAGGGCTCTGCCATGGAGAATCTGCAGGCCATCTCCACCGCCCTGATCGGTGTGGCGCTGGTCTCCGCTGCCATCCAGGGTTACCTGATCGGGATCGGCGACCTGGGCAAGGGGGCAGGTGCCATCCTAATCCGCATCCTGGTGGCAGTGTCTGGATTGACCCTGGCCCTGCCGGCGGGAGGCCTGTTTGGCTTTAACCAGATCGTGTTGCTGGCCATCGCCATCGTGTTCCTGGTGGCGGCGGTGTTATTGCGTATTGTACTGAAACCAGTGGACGAAACACCGCTCAAGCCTGCGGCGTGATCTGGCGCCTATTACGGGCAGCGCGCGTTGCAATGCTGCGACCTATAAATTAGTCTTCCTGTTACATTCTCTATGCATGTGGCCCCCTGAATGGCTGCATCCATGCTGCAGGAGACGCCCGATGTTTCGCACTCTACTCGCCAGATCCGCTTTCTCTTTCCTTGGTTTTGCCGTCCTGCTGGCCAGCAGCGCCCAGGCCCAGCTGGAACCCATCAATAACCGGCCCAATCCCTATACCTCGGTCGACAACTGGGTCGACCTGCCCAATGGCAGGACCTGGGGCTCGACGGCGGGAGTCGATATCGATCCCGATGGCCGTCACCTGTGGGCCATCGATCGCTGCGGTGCCAACAGCTGCGCGGATTCCAATCTGGACCCCATCCTGAAGATTGATCCTGAGGGCAATGTGGTGGCAGCCATCGGCGCGGGTCTCATGCTGTTTCCCCATGGCCTGCATGTGGATCGCGATGGCAACATCTGGGTTACCGATGCCGCGGGCCCGGATCCGGACAATCCTGCCACCGCCGGCAAGGGCCATGCGGTGTACAAGCTCAGTCCCGAGGGTGAATTGCTGTTAACCCTCGGTTCGCCCGGCGTAGCGGGTGATGGTAGCGGTGGCCTGCTGGAGACGCCCTGCGATGTGGTGACCGATGCCGATGGCAACATCTATGTGGGCGACGGCCACAGTGGCCAGAATGAGAATGCCACGCCGGATACGGTGGCCCGCATCGTGAAATTCGATCGCAATGGCAATCTCATTAAGTACTGGGGTGGCTGGGGCAGCACGGCGGGCAAGATGAAGACGCCCCACGCGCTGGACATCGATTCCCGCAATCGCCTGATCGTGGGTGACCGTGGCAACAATCGCCTGCAGATCTTCGATCTGGATGGTAACTACATTGGTGAGTTCAAGACTTTCTCCCGCCCCAGCGGCATCTTCGTCGCCGACAACGACATCATCTTTGTGGCGGACTCCGAGTCCGAGTTTGATGATGTGCGTAATCCGGGCTGGGAGGCGGGTATTCGTGTTGGGTCCCTGCTGGATGGCATCGTGGATTACTTCATCGATGGGACTGTGGAGGCCTATCCTGAGGGGTCTAATCCTGAGGGGGTGGCTGTTGATGCGGCTGGGAATGTTTACGGTGCCGTGGTGTCTGGCGGTGGGGCTATGATCAAGTCTTCACGCTAGTTTTTGGTTTTTCTTTAAAGGGATATTAATCCAGAAGTTCTGCCCTGACTCCCGCTGCCGATCATTGGGTGCCGAGTAGAGTCGGTCGCTGCGGAACTCGCACAAGCGCTTCGCGCTTGCACTCAGACAGTCCTCGCTCTATTCCGACTCTGCTCGACACCCAAAACATGATCTGACTGGCAGCGGGAGTCAGGGCAGAACTTCTTCCTTCACTGCAAGATTCTTGAGTTCTTTTGCAGGTTCTTGCCCAAGATCATTCTTGTCCACTAACGCAGCCCCGATACTAATGAGTCTCAAAGCCATGAACTGACTGGCAGCCAATGCGCTGACAGAGCTTCTTCCTTCACTGAAAGATTGTTAGACTTTTTCTTGGGATCGTAGCCACAGTTCTGCGCTGGAGGCGTGTTACTGGTTTCTGAGTTTAGTGCTACTGTTTTAGATACTTTCGATTGAGGCTGATTGAGAAGTAGCCTATGCCGATGATGATGAATCCGAGCAGGATCAGTGCCACCGGCCAGCCGATGGAGTCGGCGAAGTATTCGGCGGTGAAGTAGATGATGTAGGCGATGATGGCGAGGTTGCTGATTACCAGCAGCAGTCGGCTGTGGAGTAGGGCGACGGACAGGGCGAGGCCGCCAAAGGCCAGGATGGGGAAGAGCATCTCCATGATTACCCGGTCCGGGACCTGGGAGAAGGCGGCGCCGTAGAAGCCGATGGCACCGAAGAAGTTGAGTAGGGGGCTGAGGCGATCGTTACAGTCGCTGCGGAACAGGTAGGCGCATATCAGGTAGCTGATGCCGATGGTCATGGTGAGGTAGTCGTAGTGCTCACCGCTTGCGGTGGGCAGCAGTGAGTTCATTAACAGGTAGGTGAGGACGGTGCCGTTGGTGAAGGCCCAGAAGGTGAGTATGACCCGGCGGTGTACGAAGGTGAGTGCTGTGTAGAACACGAACACCATGGCTATGGTGAGGGTGATGGGCCATGTTGAATCGAAGTCCACTCCCATTTCATCCAGGGTGACCAGGGCGCCGCCGGGGATGATGCAGCCGCCGATGCCGTGGAACACGGTGCCCTGTCCGCGGGCGGGGTCGCGCAGCATGAAGTAGGAGCCCGTGCCTGCGAAGATCAGTCCCAGTCCCAGGGTGATGAAGATGCGGCCGGCGGCGCCCAGGTCATCCCAGATCTGGGATACCAGGTAGAGCACGCCCAGGGTGATGAAGATGGCGCCGATCACGTAGAGCAGGCGCATGATGGACAGTGAGGGCAGGCGAGCGATGGGGCCCGTCGGGGAGGGGGCCGTGCTGGTGGTGCCTGTCGATTGTTCGAGCAGTGTTCGTACTTCTGCCTCGCTGATTGCGCCGCTTTCGATACGGGATGCCAGCTCGTCCAGGAGTGCCTGCGCGCTGATGTCCTGTGGCTTATTGCTCATCGAGTACCCAGCCCAGGAACATCAGGTCATCGCGGTAGTAGTTGCGCTCGCTGTCGCCGATGATTTCCAGTTTTTGCCTGGCACTGCCCCGTGACAGGTACCAGCCGAAGCGGCTGGAGACCCTCACGAAGGGGAAGAAGCTGCCGCCGCTGCTGTAGTCGCGCTCCACGGCGACCCCGTCCGGTGAGACTATTTCGTCGGAAAGCTGCAGGCGCTGTGCTTCTATCAATGAGATTTCCTCGCTGACATTGAGTGCGGTGTCATGCAGGAAGAGACGGGTGCTGTAGTTTTCATTGCTGTCCAGCACACCATCATTGTCCGAGTCGAGGTCGGCGCTTAATTCCCGTTCGCGGACCCGACCGTCCACCACATCGTACAGGTTCTGCAGGTAGTTATTGCAGTAGTAAGAGCCAGGATTACGATTCTTGCTGCAGGTAGCGTAGACGAAGTCATAGTCGGTGGAGAGCCGGGTGGCAGGAATGAAGGTGGTGATGAAGATCACCATGATGAAGAGCAGCGGTAGCGCGAACGCGACCGCCAGTAGAATTGCGCGTTTTCTGCTGTCATCCATACTGACCAGACCGGGTAATCAGCTTTTGCTTTTCAGTTGTGCGTAGCGGCTCAGGGTGTCGGGATCGTTGTTAATGTTGCGTTCTATGAGTTTGACCAGGTCCCGTTTCGATACCAGGCCCCGGTTGCCGATGAAATCCGAGTTTACGACGAGATAGACCAGCAGGATGACAAACAGTAGGGGATACAATACGGGTAATTCGATGCTCAGCATGCGCAGTACGGCTGCGAAGCATATCCCCACGATCAGGAACGAACGAATGGAAGATTCGCGCGCAATCTGGCGCTTGGCGCGCAGCAATATCTGGAAATCGCGCTCATTCATGGCCTTGCCCTGCGGAAGTTGAGGTACGGATAGGCTATCAAAATCGGGGTGATTGTCTACGGCTGGGGTTTTGCGCTGTGAACGGGGTCCGGATTCTGGTCCTGTCAGCCGGTTTCCCGACTATCCGGGGCTGCCAGTCCTGTCACGGAGCCGCGTGCTTCGCCCACTTGCCGTGACTTGCACCGGCCCGTGATCTTGTTTACTTTGCGGCTTTTTCACCTTTGGGGTCCGGGCACCTATGTTGCACATCACGAAAAGCGTACACGCGCTGGTTGAGGAAGCGGAAAAAGAAGTTACTACCCTCACGCCCGAAGAAGTGGAACAGCGAATCGGTGAGCCGGGATTGCTGCTGGTAGACCTCAGGGATATCAGGGAGTTGCAGCGGGACGGCAAGATTCCCGATGCCCTGCATGTGCCCCGCGGCATGCTGGAATTCTGGATCGATCCCCAGAGCCCGTATTATCGTCGGGAGTTCGACACGGTGGATTCGCTCATTCTGTATTGCAACAAGGGTTCACGCTCGGCGCTGGCTGCCCGCTCACTGCAATCCATGGGCATCGATGCCGTGGCGCACATGGCGGGAGGCTTCGATCGCTGGCTGCAGGATGTGGGTCGGGTGGAGCAACTGCCAGAGCGGAAGAAATAGACTGCCAGAGCGTGGAACTTAAATAGCCAGAGTGTGGAAAATAAATAGCCAGAGCGCCTCAAACTACCCGTCAGAGCCTGCCAACACGGCGGCGGGCCAGCGCCGGCGACTAGACCTGCGCCCCTGTCACTGGCTATGATGCCTCCCTTGCCAGCAATGCGCTACGGGAGAGAATTCATGGCCCATAACAACAATACAGTACCCGTGAACACGACGTCGCGACGGCTCAGTCGCCGCCGTCTGTTGCAATCCCTGCCACTGCTTCCGCTGGTGCCCTCCGCGCTGGCGCAGGGTCCGCAAGCGGTGGCCGTGCGCAAGATTCATTGTTTCGATATCCGGGTCAGCGATGTCGCGCGTTCAGTCGCCTTCTACCAGGACCTGTTCGGTGCCCCGGTGCAGGCCCGGCAGGGTGAGCGGGTGTGCCTGCGGGTAGGGGACGGTCCCCATTTCTTCTCTGTTTCGCCACTGGCTCCCGGTCAGCAGCCGGGCTACAGTCACATCGGCCTCAGTGTGGCCGACTTCGATGTCGAGCGGGTGCGAAACCAATTGGCGAGCCATGGCATCAGGCCGGGCGCGGCGCCAGCGGCTAACGAATCCGGTCTCGACATCGCCTCCCGTAGCTGGGTAGTAAGTCGGGGAGCTACCCAGGAATTGTATTTTGCCGATGCGGAAGGCCTGGTCTATCAGCTCACCAGTGAAACCTACTGTGGCGGCGGCGGCAGGCTGGGTGATCAATGCCAGTCGGTCGAGGCGGCACCCGGGCCGGGACTGTTCCAACTCGTGGATTACAGCCACTTCACCAATTTTGTCGGTGGTCGTGATCGCGCCAATAATTTCTACACCACGGCCTTCGGCAAGACCTACCAGGCCTATCAGGGGCCGACCTCGCCGGTGATCGGTGTGGGTGACGGCATCCAGTTTCTCATGTACACCGGCGGCAACTCGGCCGCACCACCCACGGAGGCTGCCGAGATTCACCATACCTGTTTCACCATGAATAACTTCAACGTGGATCGCATCCTGGCGCAGCTCACCGACTATGGCCTCAGCGCGCGGGAGAATCAATCCGACAACAGTCCGCTGCAGCACTGGGTCAGCATGCGTATGCCCAATCGCGGCGGCGCGGAGGGGGGTACCCCGGAAGTGTATTTCTCGGACCCCGATGGCATTCGCATTCAATTGCAGGATCCCGGTTACTGTGGTGGTACCGGTTACCTGGGTGACAGTTGTCCCCCTTTGGCATAGGCCAAAACTGATTCATAAACGGAGCATCAACTAAAAGGAACGTCATGGAATATCGATATATTGGATCCAGTGGGCTGAGGGTGTCACCCATCTGTATGGGCACCATGAGCTTCGGTACCTGGAGCGACAAGAGTGAAGCATTTCGCATTCTTGATACTGCCTTCGAACGTGGCATCAACTTCTACGATACGGCCGAGGTTTACCCGGTTCCGCCGACAGCAGAACTGGCAGGATTGACCGAGGAAATATTTGGTCAGTGGATAAAGACCCGTCCGCGGGATGCCCTGATCATCGCCACCAAGGTGGCAGGTGCGGCCTCGGGCTGGTTTGTGCCTCCGATCCGCCAGGGACTGACCGCTATCGACAGGCACCATGTCGAGCGTGCGGTAGAAGGCAGCCTGCGGCGCATGGGTATCGACTATATCGATCTGTACCAGGTGCACTGGCCGGATACGGTGGTGCCTATCGATGAGTCAATGGAGGCACTGAACCGCCTGGTGGAGGCGGGCAAGGTGCGCTACCTGGGCACGTCCAACGAAAACGCCTACGGACTCACCAAGGCTAACACCATTGCGGACTACGAGGGCCTGGCGCGCTTCGAGTCCATCCAGAATAACTTCTCCCTGCTGAATCGACGCTTCTTCGATGAACTGGCCAATGTCTGCCGCCAGGAGAATGTCTCTCTGCTGCCCTACTCACCCATCGGGGGTGGGGTATTGAGCGGCAAGTACAACGGTGGCGAGATTCCCGCCAATTCACGCTTTGCCGATTACCAGAGCGCCGGTGAGGCGAGGCAGCGGGCCATGGCCGATCGCTTCGTCAACGAGGCTACCCTGGCCAGCACGGCCAGGTATCTCACCATTGCCGAGCAGGCCGGTCTGTCGCCGGTCACCCTGGCAACGGCATGGAGCATGCAGCATGACTTTGTGGCCTCGACAATAATCGGTGCGCGGTCTGCCGATCAGTTGGGTGAGTCGCTGGCGGCGCTCGATGTGGTTCTGGACGATGAAGTGATGCGAGAGTGTGACAAGGTTCATGAAGACTATCCCTACGCTATGGGTTAGCGTGCTGCTGATCTGTACCAATGCTGCATTGGCGCAGAGTGTGCACATCAGTCATTGCCTGCGCGCCTGTCCCCAGGTGTCCGATGCGCGCAACGAGGTGGTCGTGCGCCACCTCTACGCGGCGTCCATCATGCAGAATTCGGGGCTGGCGGAGTGGGTGGCCTACCGCGTGGTACCGGGTTCTGTGGGTGTCGCGTCCCTGCTGGAACGGTGGTGGCAGCAGGATGAGTTGCTGCAAACACCCAATGGTCTCGTCGACAGTGACAGCGGGGTGGATTTCGTGCAGCCCGACCTCAGTAATGCGCAGGACCGGGATTACCGACTCAACGAGATCAGGTTGACCTCAGAAGACCGTGGGCGCCTTGCACCCATGACCAGTTTCGCCGGCACGCCGTACTGGGATGAATTGAATTATCTCAGCAACATGGCGCCCATTCCCCAGGGCCTGAGGGTGGGCAGTTGGTCGAGGCTGGACCAGGCGCTCAACGAACTGGTGGCGAGTACGGGCAGCCTGTATGTTGTGTCCGGTCCACTCTATGCGGGAAATGGTCTGCGGTCTGACCTGGAACCATCCCATTTCTACAAGTTGATCACCGACGGTGAACGCATCGCGGCGTTTCGCTTCCCGGTGAGCGCCCCGGTGCATGCCGACTACTGTGCCTACCGCAGCAGCCTCGACCAGATTGAATCCGAGAGTGGTCTCGCCCTGTTGCCTGCGCTGGACGCGGCTGACAATGCTCAGCTAGTCGAGTTGTTAAACTGCCAATCCTGAAAGAGAACAGTCATGAACCTTGTTTTTGAAGCCGAGCCGCAGGCCGTCGTACCGGTCGCCGGCAGCGAGCAATACTTTCCCGTGCGCCGCATCTATTGTGTGGGCCAGAACTACGGCGACCATGTGCGCGAGATGGGAGGCGACCCGAAGAAGAGTTCGCCTGTGTTCTTCAGTAAACCAGCGAACGCCATCGTCACTGAAAACCGGGATGTAAACTATCCCTCCGGCACCTCGGATCTGCACTACGAGGCGGAGCTGGTGGTTGCCCTGGGAAGCGGTGGTTCAAGTATCCCGGTGGAAGCGGCGAGTGAGTGTATCTTCGGCTACGCCGTCGGCATCGATTTCACTCGCCGTGATCTGCAGGCGGCGGCCAAGGCAGGCGGCAAGCCCTGGGATGCGGCCAAGGGCTTCGATCAATCGGCGCCCCTGTCTGCCATCAGCAGGGTTGGCAGTTCTCATCCCGTTTCGGGCAGGATCTGGTTGGCCGTGAATGATGAAATCAGGCAGGATGCAGACCTCTCAGACATGATATGGTCTGTACCCGAGATTATCGCAGAACTGTCCCGGCTCTTTGAGTTGCGAGCAGGCGACCTGATCTTTACCGGCACGCCATCGGGAGTATCGGCCGTGGTAGCTGGAGACCGCATCAAGGCGAGCATCGACGCGGTGGGCGAGATTGAATTCAGCCTGCTTCCGGCTATTGGCTGATACCAAACCAGGGAGACACCATGAGCACCGACCAGGGCATTCTGCTGTTACTGCTGCTCGCCCTGTTGGTGTTCCTCGTGTGGGGTCGTTGGCGCTATGACATCGTGGCACTGGCGGCACTGTTCGCGGCCAGTCTGTTCGGCCTGGTTCCCCAGGGGGACATCTTCAGCGGCTTCGGCAGCCCGGCGACGATCACCGTGGTGCTGGTGCTTATCGTCAGTCACGGCCTCACCAAGTCCGGCGCCGTGGAATATATCAATCGCCTGATTGATCCGTTCGCCGGTCATCCCCGTCTCCATATCATGGTGTTGAGCTTCGTTGCGGCCTTTCTCTCCATGTTCATGAATAATGTGGGTGCCCTGGCGCTTTTGATGCCAGTTGCCATTCAGTCTGCCATCAAGGCCGATCGCTCGCCGGCAACGGTGTTGATGCCGTTGTCATTTGCTTCGATTCTGGGTGGTCTGGTCACCCTCATTGGAACGCCGCCCAATATACTGATCGCCAGTTACCGGCAGGAAGTTACCGGCGAGTCCTTCACCATGTTCGACTTCACGCCGGTCGGTGGTGTTATCGCCCTGGCGGGGATCATCTTCATGTTGTTCATGGGCTGGCGCCTGGTGAAGGTGCGTAGCACGGATCTCGGCGCGAATCTGTTTGATATCGATGGCTACCTGTTTGAAACACGGGTAACCGAAGACTCGCCTGTGGTAGGGATGTCCACCTCAAAATTCCAGACCATGTTACGCGACAACAAGATGGATCTGCTGGCGCGCATCAGCGGTGACATCGAGTTGGCTCCCCCCGATGGTCGTTACAAGATCAAGAAAGGGGACTACCTGATGATCCAGGGTGCCCATGATGACGTGCAGGCCATGGCCAGCGAACACAAACTCTCGCTGCACACCGCCACCAACCAGAAGACCGAGTTCAGTCATTCCATTGATACCAAGGTTGTGGAGGTGGTTGTCACCGCCAACTCCCCACTCGTCGGCAGAACACCTGCCGATACCCGATTCAATCTGCGCTACCAGGTAAACCTGCTGGCAGTTTCCCGGGCGGGTACGCCACACCAGAGTCGCCTGCGTCACTTCCAGATGCAGGCAGGTGATGTGCTGTTGCTGCATGGCGACCAGGACCTCATCGATGCGGCCATAGGGCGATTGCAATGTTATCCCCTGGCTGAGCGCAAATTCGATCTCAGGGATTCCTCCAAGGCGAAACCGGCGCTGATTACCTTTCTGCTGGCTATCGGCGCCACTGCGCTGGGCCTGATGCCGATTCAGCTGGCCCTGGGCATCGCCACGGTAGCCATGGCGGTTACCAAGGTGGTGCCGATCCGGGAGTTCTATGATGGCGTGGACTGGCCGGTTGTGGTCCTGCTCGGCGCCATGATTCCCCTGGGTTCTGCGCTGCAGGAAACGGGCACAACAGACCTGCTGGTGAGTGGCATCCTGGCCGTGGTGGGGGATATGTCGCCGGTATTCATACTGGTGGTTTTGCTGGTGATTACCATGACCGTGTCCGATGTGCTGAACAATGCGGCCACGGCAATCCTCATGGCGCCCATCGCCTACAATATCGCTACATCCCTCGGTCACAATCCGGACGCATTTCTCATGGCCGTGGCAGTCGGGGCATCCTGCGCCTTCCTGACACCTATCGGGCACCAAAATAATGCATTGATCATGGGTCCCGGCGGGTATAAATTCGGTGATTACTGGCGAATGGGCCTGCCACTGGAGGTGATTATTGTCATCGTTGCCATTCCCATGTTATTACTAGCCTGGCCGCTGTGAGTGCAGGCTGCGGACAAACGCGTTGAAAGCGAGTTGGAAGGAAATTGATAGCGAGTGGTGCGGCTGTGCGGTGTCCCCGATTGCAGGTCAGTACGGGGAATCCGGCACGGAAGAGTAAAGAGTAAAGAGCGATTCATTAACCAGAACACGATACCAGAAGGCCTTAAAGAAGATACCTGATACCTCGAGCTACACAACGCAAGGCCACTGTCTTTTCGACGAGATGTCAGCTTCGATGCTCCCATGCGAGTAAATTGGAAATCCTACAATCCGGGCAAGTTCTACGATGAACTGATCAGTAGCCCGGGCTATGCGCGAAAGCCTGCCAGGCGTCTCGCCAGTTACCTCCGTTCCCTCAATCATGAAGATCTGCTACGCAAGAAAACTGCAGCGGAACTCGCCATCAAGACCATGGGCATTTCCTTCACGGTCTACAGTGATGCCGGAAACATCGATCGCGAATGGCCAATGGATATCATTCCGCGCCTGATTGCAGCCTCGGAATGGGATCAGACCAGTAAGGGGCTTGAGCAGCGCCTGCGGGCCCTCAACTGTTTCATCCATGATATTTACAACGACCAGAAAGTTCTCAAGGATAAGTTGCTGCCCGCGGACCTGATCTACAATTCAGGCAATTTCCGCAAGCAATGTGTCGGTATCAAGCCGCGCTACAACGTGTGGGCTCATATCTGTGGTACCGACCTGATCAAGGATGAGCACGGGCAATTCCATGTGCTGGAGGATAATCTGCGAGTGCCATCCGGTGTGTCCTACATGCTGGAGAACCGGCGCGTCACCAAGCGGGTTTTTCCGGAGCTGTTCGACAGCAATTACAATATCCGCCCAGTAACTGACTATCCTGCCGAACTGCTGGATATGCTGTCGTCGCTGTCTCCTCGACAGGTCAAATATCCCTCGGTTGTGGTGCTTACACCGGGTATCTATAACTCCGCCTATTTTGAACATTCCTTCCTCGCCCAGCGCATGGGGGCGGAATTGGTGGAGGGTGGCGACCTGGTGGTGGAGAACGAGAAAGTTTACATGCGTACCATCGATGGCCTGGAGCAGGTGGATGTGATCTATCGTCGCATCGATGACCTGTTCCTTGATCCCGCTGCATTCAACAAGGATTCTGTGCTGGGTGTACGTGGGCTGTTCAATGCCTGGCACAAGGGCAATGTGGCGCTGGCCAACGCACCGGGTGCTGGTGTGGCCGATGACAAGATCATCTATACCTATGTGCCCAAGATCATCAAATACTACCTCGATGAAGATCCCATTCTGCCCAATGTGCCAAGCTATATGTGCGTGGACAAGGTGCAGCGGGATCATGTGCTGAAGAACCTGGACAAGCTGGTGGTGAAGCCGGCCAATGAATCTGGCGGCTACGGTATGCTCATAGGTCCACAGGCCAGCAAGGCAGAGCGGGCCGAATTTGCCCGACGCATCAAGGCCAACCCGCGCAATTACATGGCGCAACCGCTCATCTCCCTGTCTACGGTGCCAATCCTCGGCGAGCGTTCGGTGGAACCCCGGCACGTGGATTTGCGACCGTTTATCCTGCAGGGTGCCAAATCCTATGTGACCCCGGGCGGCCTCAGTCGGGTAGCCATGGTGAAAGGTTCCTATGTGGTGAATTCTTCCCAGGGTGGCGGCAGTAAAGACACCTGGATTGTTGAGGACTTTTAACTCAGACCATGTTGCTTTCACGAGTTGCAGAACGCGTTTACTGGCAGGCCCGCTACCTGGAGCGAGCGGAGAATACCGCGCGCCTGTTGAGCGTGTTCTCGGCGCTGCTGATGGATCTGCCACGTGGTACCAAGGTGGGCTGGGATACGCTTATCCAGATCACCGGGAATGAAAAAGACTTCGGTCAACGATTCAAGCAGGCGCAGGAACGCAATGTCATGCGCTATCTGTTGTCTGATCGCAGTGGCGTATCCGTCGTCGATATGCTGGCGCAGACCCGCGAGAACGCGCGCACGACCCGTGAAATCATGCCCACCGAAGCCTTCGAGCTGATCAACGAATTGTATTACATGGCCAGGGATCGAGCGGTGCAGGGAGTCGACCGGGGCGAACGGCATGAGTTGCTGGAAGGGATCGTCGCCGATTGTCAGCAGATCTGGGGGCTGTTGGCTGGCACCATGAGTCGGGACGATGCCTACAGCTTCATTCGCCTGGGGCGCAGTATCGAGCGTGCGGATATGACGACCCGTATCGTGGATGTGGGTTCCAGCAACCTGCTGTCCGACATCGATGACAAGGGCGCCAACCCCAATGCCCGTGAACCCTACGAGAACGTTCTGTGGATGAATGTGCTGCGCTCACAGAGTGCCTTTCAGATGTATCGCCAGCACGTGCGACAGCGCATCAAGGCGCAGGAAGTCGTCAAGTTCCTGCTGCAGGATGAACAGTTTCCCAGATCGACTGCCCACAACCTCACCACCATCACCAAGGTGCTGAGCAAACTGCCGAATCACTCCAAGGTAAAGTGGCAGGTGGGCAAGGTGCGCAAGATGGTGAGGGAGGCCGATGTGGACCGATTGCTGCGCCGCGGATTGCTGCGCCATCTGGATGCCGTGCAACTGGAAATTGCCCAGGTCCATTTCAAGATCGCCGATACCTGGTTCCTGCCCAACAAGTAGAGTCTCCATTCAACAGGCAGCCAGTCTGTTTGTGGGGGCCGGGTCCTATGAAAAACTTCCAGTGCAGTTGTGGTCAGAGTCTTTTTTTCGAGAATACCCGTTGTTTGAACTGCGGCGAAGACGTGGGCTTCGATCCCTTGCGCTTCAGCATGGGTCCGGTCGGAGGCAAGACCATTTGCCAGAATCGCATCGACTATGATGTGTGCAACTGGTTTGTGACGGAACCCGGGTCCAGTTTCTGTGCCTCCTGCAGCCTCAACCACACCATACCCAACCTGCTGGTCCCTGGCCGTCGTCGCTGGTGGAAGAACCTGGAGCACGCCAAGCGCAGGCTGATCTATTCGCTGCTCTCTCTCGGTCTGCCCATAGTCAGCAAGCAGGAAGATGAGTACGGGCTGGCCTTCGAATTCATTGAGGATCAGCGTACCAATCCCCGGGTCTACGAGGAGCACGTCAACACCGGTCATCACAATGGCCTGATAACCATCAACATCGCCGAGGCAGATGAGGTCAATCGCGAGATCAGTCGCCAGTACACCGGTGAGTTGTATCGCACACTGCTCGGGCATTTCCGGCATGAAAGCGGGCACTACTATTACTACCTGCTGGTGGTGAGGGATGGCAAGCAGGAAGAGTTCAGGGAGCTGTTCGGCGATCCGTCACAGGACTATTCGACGGCGCTGGAGCAGTATTACGCCATCAAGGCCAATGCCCTGAAGGATCCCGAGTACATCAGCCACTATGCCCAATCCCACCCGCTGGAAGACTGGGCGGAAGTCTGGTCCCACTACCTGCACATGGTGGACACCCTGGACACGGCCAGTGTCTACGGCATGCAGCAGGGGTCAAGCCATTGGGATGACATCGATGAGCTCACCAGTAAATGGTCGGAGTTGAGCGTGATGCTGAACGCCCTGAACCGGTCCATGGGGCTGGAGGATGCCTATCCGTTCACGCTGTCGGAGCTGACTCTCAGGAAGCTGCGCTTCGTGCATGGATTGATCTACCCCGACTAAGGGAGCTGCAAGGGCTTGGTAATGGAGGCCGGGCCGGGGATGGCTGATGGTCGCGAGGCTTGCAAGAAGAATCCGGAGTGACAGAGGCCACCCCGGTGAGTGTGGAGAGACGCGAGTGCGTCGCCTGGGCTTCGGACTTACTGCAGGCTTTCTGTCAGTTCGTCCAGTTCGTCCAGCTCGTCCAGATCATCGTACTCGTACTCGAGCGCAATGCGCTTGCTGTCCAGCCGCTCTTCGATACGCCTGCGCAGCTCCGTGATATGGGAGCGGGATGACGCACGTGTCTCCGCCGCTGGCTCATCCTCATCGACTGCCGTGGCAGCCAATTCGAAGATTTCCGGATTGCTTTCTTCTACGGAATCATCCCATTTTTGCTCTTTCATAGAACACCTCTCAGGATCAAAGTGGCACTCTTGCCGGCAAGAAGCCCTTGCTGGAGTTATCGTGTCCAGCGACGCGAATCTTCAATAAAAAATGCCGATCTGGCAAAACTTTTTTTAGGTGAATGTGATCTGGAACACTTCGGGAAAGTGGCGAGGCAGGGCGGCCTATTCGTCATCCAGATCGTCATCCGGGTCGTCCTCCCGGAGCATGGCGATGGTCTGCTGGCGCAGGGACTTCTTGGCGATCTTGCCGGAGGCGATACGGGGCAGCTGCTCGTGTTGGAAGAAGATATAGGCGGGGATCTTGAAGGCGGCGAGCCGGGATTCCAGGAAGCGCTTAAGCTCGGATTGATCCAGCGAGCGATCCGGTTTCAGCATCACGGTGGCACAGGGAATCTCGCCCAGGCGCTCGTCCGGAATGCCATACACGGAGGCCTCGCTCACCGCCGGATGTTCGTGGATGGCGTACTCCACCTCGGCGCAGCCGATGTTCTCACCACCGCGGATCACGATGTCCTTGGCACGGTCGAGGATGATGAGGAAGCCCAGCTCATCCAGTTTGCCGATGTCGCCCGTGTGGAACCAGCCATTCTCGATGACCTCCTCGGTGGCCTCCGGCTTGTTCCAGTAGCCCTTCATTATGGTCGGGCTCTTGATACAAATTTCCCCGATCTCTTCATTGGTCAGGGTATTCCCGGCCTCGTCCACGATCTTGATTTCAGTGAGCGGGGGGCTGGGGCGACCGGTACTGTTAGGCCGGGACAGGTAGAACTTGCCGGAGATGATCGCGCCGATGGCATTGGTTTCCGTCAGGCCATAGCCGAGGCCGGGCAGGGCCTTCTCCGGGAACTTCCTGGTCATCATCGACAGGTGTTCCGGAGGACGCGGTGCGCCTCCGCTTTGTACCGAACGCAGGCTGCTCAGGTCGGTGCTGTCGAACTGCTTCGAGTGCATGACCTCCCAGGTCATGGTGGGGACGCCATGCAGGATGGAGATGCGCTCCTGCTCGATCAGGGACAGCGCTTCCTCCGCATCCCACTTGTACATCATCACGAATTTGCGCAGGTAGACGAAGCTGTTGAGGAACTGGGCATGACTGCCGGTGACGTGGAAGAGGGGTACATTGGCCAACAGGGCGGGTTGCCACGGGGGATTCTTCTCCACCAATTCCGGTCGCAATATTTCGTTGATCTCTTTAACGAACTTCCAGGTGTACAGGGCGCTGATGATGGCGCGGTGACTGGACAGCACGCCCTTCGGTTCCCCGGTTGAACCCGAGGTGTACATGATCGAAGCTGCCTGATCCGGCTGTACGTCGAAGGCATCGATCTCGCCCTGGCTCAGCGGTTCCACAGAGCGCAGGAGTTTAAAAAACTCTGGAAAGAGCCTGGCATCTTCACCGGTGCCGGGCTTGATCAGGATCACCTCGACACCCAGCTCGGCAATATAGGGTTTGATGGCATGGAAGCGCGTGAGGTCTGCGATGACCAGGCGGCTGCCGCTGTCGCTCAATCCATAATTCAGCTCCGGGCCTTTCCACCAGGAATTCATCGGCACCACGATGGCGCCAATCTGGGTAACCGCCATGTAGCTGATACACCATTCGGTGGAGTTGCGCGCACAGATGGCCACGCGGTCGCCCCGGCCTATGCCGTAGCGTTCAATAAGAATGCGTCCCAGGCGGCGAGACAGATCGATAGTTTCGCCGAAACTGAAGCGCTCATTCATGTAAACGAGGAAGGGGAGGTCTGGCTCCTGCAATCCCAGTGCGTACAGTGTGCCCAGGTTGGCGGGGACCTTGCTGAAAACCGGCAGTTCAATACCGTCGATAACTTCGGTATGTACGGCTAGTTCGGCATCCGCAGCCTTGTGCGCGGCAACGATCTCTTTTAACTGCGCCAGGTCCTGGCGAATCTCTTCATCGCTCAGCATGTTGAATGGTTACTCTGACTTGAACTCAACGGTGACCTTGCCCATGGCCCGGCGTTGGGTAAACACATTGAAGGCCTCAACAAACTGCTCGCTGGGGTAGGCCTGGGTGACGACTGGATGCAGCTTGCCCGCTTCATACAGGGACAGTAATTCAGTGAAGTTCTTTTCGTACTCGGCGGGCTCTTCCTTGCGGAACCGACCGAGGAATACACCCACCATGGATGCGCCTTTCAACAGCGCCAGGTTGGCCTTGTACTCGGGTATGCGCCCACTGGTGAAACCCACTACCAGGAGACGGCCATTCCAGTTGATGCAACGACAGCTCTGGTCGAACAGGTCACCCCCCACCGGGTCATAGATGACGTCGGCTCCGCGATCGTTGGTGAGAGCCTTCACCTTGTCTTTCAGTTCGCCGTCGCCGTAGTTGAGCAGGTGGTCGGGCTTGCAGTGTTCGTCGATGAAAGCCAGTTTCTCGTCGGTGCTGGCGGCAGCGATTACCTTCGCGCCCATGACCTTGCCCAGTTCGACGGCGGTGATGCCCACGCCGCCACTGGCGCCCAGCACCAGCAGGGTTTCCCCGGGCTGCAGGCGGGCGCGCTGCTTCAGTGCATGGTAGGAGGTGGTGTAGACCATGGCGAAACCGGCCGCGGTCTTGAAGTCCATATCGTCCGGAATCCTGTGGACGCTATCGGCCTTGACCAGTACCTGTTCGGCGAGGCCGCCGATGCCGGGAATCGCCATCACCCGGTCACCCACTGCGAAGCCCTCGAAGCCGGGTCCGATCTTGCGAATGATGCCTCCCACTTCTGAGCCCGGGGTAAACGGCATGGGTGGCTGGAATTGATACTTGCCCTGAATCTGCAATCCGTCGGGGAAGTTCAGCGATGCGGCATACACCTCAACCACGGCTTCCTTGTCACCGGGTTCGAGGTCTGGCACTTCTTCCATAACCAGGTTTTCAGGAGGCCCGTAGGACTTGCACAGCACCGCTTTCATGTCATCACCGCTGGATTGAGGAAGCGCGATTCAATCATGTTTGGCATGGGACTTCAAACCTCAAGCCGGGGGTGGCGGCGTGTTGTTGTGCGCGATGCAAAGCAGTATAGTGGCTCACCCTATTCGCGACGTGATCCCTGCATGAACGAACAAGAAAGGGTGGCCTATCTCCGCAGTATGGGTTGCCAGGTTTACTACCCCCGTTTCATCCTTCCCGGTGCCAGGCCTTCTCCCCATTACGAGCAGCCTGATGCGGCCGTGGCGGAAGTGGAAACCGCTGCGGCAGTCGAACGCAAGGCGCGGACTGCCCCGGCGTCCTCTGTCGATGGCGCCGCCACTGCCCGGGAATTAACCAGGCCTGCTGCAACAAGGCAGCAAGCGGCGAAGTTGGCAACAGAAAAGCCGGCAACAGAAAAGCCAGCAATAGAAGAGGCAGGCACAGCAAGGAAGCCTGCAGCGCGAACCTCCTCCGGAACAGGCGCTGCGGCGGCCTCGCCGACCCAGGATGCAGCAGAGGTCCTGCGCTTCAACCTGCAGTACTTTCCCATCAATGAATCCCTCGCGGTCATCAACGAGTCGCCGCACCAGCTTGCCGGCAGGCAAGGCAGGGAAGTGCAGGACTTGTTGCTGGCCATATTGAGAGCGTTGTCAGTCAGCGTGCCCGAACACGGCTTGCAGGCAGAGCAGTTCAACTGGCCCCTGGCCGAAGGGCTGGAGGTGATGGGGGATGGGCGTCGTGGAGCCGGCCTGGCCCTGCAAGGGTTTATCAGCCAGCGCCAGGAACAGGATCGTTTCCAGAACCTGCTGGTGTTTACTGCGCAACTGGCCGACCTGCTGGGTCCCGGCCACGACAAGAGAGACGAGCACTACGGCGACCACGGTGCCGTGGCAGCCGGCTACCAGCTTTGTATCAGCCATAGCCTGTCGGCGATGATCGCCCACCCGCAACTGAAGCGGGAAGTCTGGGCCCATTTGCAGGCGCTGCACGGACGACTGCAAGCGCCGCAGTAAGATTTCACAGAGTATCGTGATGGAAAACCATTCCAACCTGGCCACCCGTTTCTTTGCCCGTACCATGCGCCATAGCGATCTGGACCTGGTCGTGCAGAACGAGAATGCAGCCTATGAACACCCCTGGAGCAAGCGCATCTTCCTCGATTGCCTGCGGGCCGGCTATCAATGCTGGGTACTGGCCAACAAGCATCAGATCGTGGCGCACGGGGTGATGTCGGTGGCGATTGGCGAAAGCCATTTGCTGACACTGTGTGTGAACCCGGACTATCAACGCATGGGTTACGGGCGCAAGCTGTTCAATCTATTGCTGGATCGGGCGTATAAACTGGATGCGGAGGTTTGCTTCCTGGAAGTGAGGGCATCGAATGCGCCAGCGATAGCGCTCTACAGATCCCTGGGATTCACCCAGATCGGTGAGAGAAAGAATTATTATCCCGGGCAGTCCGGTCGCGAGGATGCGCTGATCATGTCCCGCTCGCTGCCCTTGCCCTGACGGTGTTAATCGCCGCTGCGGTTTGACGGTTCGCTGGACAACTCGCTTGCCTCGCTCGCTTCCCGCTTACCCGCGATGGCCTTGATTACCAACTTGATGCTCGCGATCAGGATAAAGGCAGACAGCATGATCGCCGCCAGCATCAACACGGTGCCCAGCAGGATGGTCAGCATTTCCGCGCGGGAAATATCCTGCCAGCTGGCAATGCCCCACAGACAGAGTGCCCCGATGCATACGGATGCAATCACGGCGGAGGTCTTCTTGCGCACTCTAAGCAGGGAAAACATTACAGGTCGGGCTCACCATCGAGATCATTGAAACTGCTGCTACAGTCAGGATAACCAGTACAGCCCCAGAATTCACCCTTCTTTCCCTTGCGCTTCGCCAGTAGCTTCCCGCAATCGGGGCAACGGAAGGCGCGTTCCGGCCGGCCATTGTGGTCTTTCAGGGTAATCTTGCAGCCGCGGGAGAAGCCGCTGCAAAACCAGTAATCGCCTTTCTCCGGCGCGGCACGCACCATGCGTCGCGTGCAGATGGGGCAGCGATAGTGCGCATTCACTTGCTCACTGGGTTTGCCATCCACGTCGTTCAGTGTGCGGCGGCATTCAGGAAACCCGGTGCAGCCCCAGAATGGCCCCATCTTGCCTTCGATTCTGCGCAGCGGCTTCTTGCAGTCTGGGCAAGGGTAGTTGCGTGAAGCGGCAGCCTTGTCGTCGGCTTCTGTCATGGGGCAGGAGAAGTGAGATAGGAATCAGTTGTGAGCGCCACAGCGCGCCTTACAGGGTAACAGGTTTTTAAACCCGGATGCCAAGACTATCGAACACCGCCTGTTCGAGGCAGCAGCCCAGTTCCGCCAGTCTGCCTGCTTCCACCCAGCGGATGGTGCCAGAGTGGTCGTCCGCGCAACTGGTCTCAGGCTCAGGATAGCGGCAGGGCACGAGGAATTCGATGCAGCTGCTGCCATCACAGCTGGCAGCGATGCACTGGGGCGACGTGTGCAGTGCACTGCCGGGGGCCATCGCGCCTACACGTTTCAGCTCGGCGATACAGCCATTGATACCTTCTTCCCAGCCTTCGTTCGCCTGTAATTCACGGCAGGGCAAATGCCAGTGGTCACCCCTTTGCCACAGCAATACCCGATCCCTGTCATCAAGGATGAGCAGGCGTTGCAGCAGGGGTCTGGAAGTTGTTATCTGGTTTTCAGAAGGTGATTCCGCGATCGGGCTTTTCTGTGAGTCCTGACCCTTTGCTATTTCAAGGCCCATGCCTTGCCGATTGCGGCGAACAACTTTCATGGCTATGTCAGGACCGCGTTCGTCACCATCGGCTCCCAGGCCCATGCTGCGAACAATAATCTCCGTTCCAACCTCGAGCTGGAAGCCCTCATCCACCATCAGGAACAGTCCACCATCCGACATATCCCGGGCCCTGGCGCGCAGGGTGCCGGTGGCAGGGTGGCTGTATTCCACCTCCAGGGGTGCCTGGTGACGTTTGAATTGGCGAAGTTCTTCCATGGATCCTGACTGCCGGGTTTTGCCGTATTCAGCCTAAAGTCTAGACCCGATTGGGAGATTTTCCTGTGCTGTGCCGAGATGCCTGCCCGGGCCCGCGCTGGACGCGGGTTAACCGCTGTGAGAACAGGGGCAGGCGGACCCGGTCAGAGTAAGTCTGCGAGGGCGGCCAGTAGCTGGCTGTTTTCCTCGGGTGTACCAATGCTGATGCGCAATTTGTCCTCGAGTCGGGGTTGCCGGAAATGGCGCACCAGGATCTGTTGCTGCTTGAGGCTCTGGTACAGTGCTTCGGCATCGCTGCCGGCCGGAGCGGTGGCGAGCAGGAAATTGGTCTGGCTGGGGGACACCGTGAAACCTAAACGGGTCAACTCGGATTGCAGGCGTTCGCGCTCGAGGCGCACTCTGTGCCAGGTGTCCCTCGCATAGTCCTGGGACTGGATGGCGGCGGTGGCAAGTTGTTGCGCGATGAGGTCGGTGTTGTAGCTGTCCCTGGTCTTGAACTGCATGGGTTCGATCAGGCTGCGGTTGCCGATGCCATAGCCGAAACGCAGGCCAGCGAGGGAATAGCCCTTGGAAAGGGTACGCAGCAGCAGGACGTTGTCGCGGCGGGTGGCCAATTCGATGGCGCTATAGGCCTGGTCCTCGTCGACAAAATCGACGTAAGCCTCATCCACCAGCAAGACGCCGGAGAAACCCTGGCTGATGGATTCCAGGTAGTCTGCGCTGAGCAATTGCCCGGTCGGCGCATGGGGATTGACCAGCAGGCACATGCTGGCATTGCTCTGTTCGAGTCGCGCCAGGAAGTCTGCGGGCATACTCCAGTCGTCGTTGAGTGCAATTTCCTGGTAGTCGCAGCCCTGGATGTCCGCTAACACCGGGTACAGGGAATAGCTCGGCTGGGTGGTGACGATGGTGGCGCCGGGACTGACAAAGGTGGTCAGGGCCAGTCGCAGCAGCTCATCGCCGCCATTGGTGGCGATTACGTTATCGGGCTGAATGCCATGCAGCTCTGCTACGGCTTGCCTGAACAGGGTCGCAGTAGGGGGCGGATAGCGGCGCAGGGCGGCGGTATCGATGCTCTTCAGCGTTTCGGTCACGGCAGGCGCCGGCGGGTAGGGGTTCTCATTGGTGTTGAGCTTGATGATGTTGCCACCATCGAGCTGCTCACCGGGTTTGTAACCCTGCATCCTGGCAATATTTGGGCGTTCGAATGTCATACTTGGCTTTACAGTCTTGCTGGGGTCTCTGCCGTGGCAGTGTACCCGGAAATGGAGGGCTGAAGAGTAAAGGCAATGCTGGCCGGGAGCAAATCTTCAGTAGTGCATCCTGCGCGCTGGTTACGGCAGATAGCTGTGCAGTCGATTGACCCAACCCTGTAACCAGCGCCCTTCATTACGCTCGGGTGGTGCATTGTCCACCCGGTTTTGCAGCACTGCCGTGGCAGCCGCAACGAATGCCTGCAGGCTGGTATCATCGCTATGCATTCGCTCGATGACCTGTCGCAACCCCCACCCCTGACCCGCATAGCGTTCGCTGCTCTTGAGGCCGCTGCCCTTGAAGTGCAGGTAATCGATGAGGGCATAGAGCCCCAGCGGCGATTCCTGACTGGCCAGTGAGGCGAAAATCTGCGCGACTTCCTGCTGTCTCGCGGCAGGAAAACTGGCCATGATTTCATCGATGGTCAGGTCGAGTCTGCTGGCAATGAACTGGGCCTGCAGGCCCATGGTGTCAGCCAGCAAGGCGCGCAGTGCGACCAGTCTCTGGGAGTCCCGGGCCGCCATGAAACTGTCCCGATCGGGCCAGGGATTGTCCGCGTCGAGGGGCGGGTTCAGCCACCCGGGCAGCGCTACACCGGACCGTTGCAGGTGCAGCAGGAGCGCGGGAAAAGTCTCCTCAAAGCGCTCCTGTTGACCTTCCCGGTACCAGATGAAGTGGCCAATACCCAGAGAGGGAAAATCCTCCCCGGCATTCCAGTGGCTGAGGCAGCGCAGATCGCGATTGCACTCGTTGGCAAAGATTCTGTCTGCCAGCCAGTCATAGTGCTCGGCGGGGAGTTGGGGAATGGCCCCGAAAGCGCCGGGACAAATTCCGGCACAGAGTCCCAAAACCCCTAAAATTTTATTGAATCTAATTGAATTTACTGGCATTTTTTGATTGAACTACAATTGCATCAACTGGTATCAGGGCATCTGTCGTCCGGTGACAGCAATCAGCGCCGAGTGCTGGTGTGGCCGTGCACCCCTGGCCGTCGTTCTTCTGCGCTCTCAATGGGGTTAGTCGGCAGATGCAGGTGAGATCTGCAATGCACTCGTCCCATTGATCGGAGATGAACCGGATATCCATCCCAGTCGAGATAATAACGCAAAGCAAGATTCACCATGGCAGAAACCGCAACCACAGAAGTAGAAGTCGAAGAGCTGCCGCCGAGTGAGGCGGAGAAGGCCACCGCAAAAGCGGAGAAGGATCCATTCGTTGGCAAGCTCTCGAAAATCTACCAGAAGCTCAAGTACAGCAAGAAGCTGAAAGTAGCGATGAAGGAGGTGGAGCAGGACCTGCTCGATCTTCTCGGTGTGCGGCTGTTTACCATTTTCCAGTCCGTGGACAACGGCAAGGAAATCCTGGCCACCTTCAAGGGCGGTGATCCCGACGACGATGATTCCGTCCAGATCCGGGTGCCATTCAGTACCACATCACTGGCAGGCTATGTTGCCCTCAGTCAGCGGGCACTGGTCATCAAGAATGTGAAGAACAGTGAAGAGCTGACCGACATTCATCCGCGCCTGCAATTCGACAGTAAATTCAGTGACGCCAAGGGCTGGGCTGTGAAGTCCCAGATCGTGGTGCCCATCAAGGACGAGATCCTGCTGGGTGTCATGCAGTTGATCAATTTCGAAGGTGATCGTGAGTTCACCAAGGAAGACCTGAAACACGCGCTCATGGTCAGCCAGATGCTGGCCAAGCAGTTTCGTTCCTCCCTGCAGAGTACCCAGGGTCCTTATGACTACCTGGTGCAGAAGGGCAAGATATCCAGCGTGGAACTGGAAGATGTCTCCAACAAGGCCTCACTCTACGGTGGATCTGTCAGCCGCGTGCTGATGGAAGAGTATGACATCGAAGCTGACATGATCGGCAAGTCCCTGGAATACTACTACCGGGTGCCGTACATGAAGTACGACGCCAACCATGAGCTGCCCACCGACCTGCTGGAGAACATCGGGGTCAGCTACCTGCGCAGCAACCTCTGGCTACCGGTGGCGGGCAACAAGGAAGAGGCGGTCATCCTCATCGATGATCCTTCGGACTATCAACGCATCATGGAAATCCAGGGCGTTGTTAATGCTCGCAACTATGCATTCCGGGTCGGATTGCCCGAACACATCATCCAGTTCCTGCGAGGCGATGATGGCGGCGATTACGAAGAAGGATTCGATGACATCTTCTCCAACATGGACGACGACGGTGGCGTCGAGATGGAGGAGGGCGACGAGGATGAGGAAGACGAAGGTCTGGCCGCCACCTCGGCGATCATCCAGCTGGTTAACCGCATAATCACGGAAGCGGAGCGCCTGGGCGCTTCTGATATCCACGTCGAACCCGGCAAGGACAACGCGCCCGGTGGCGTGAGAATTCGGGTGGATGGTTTGTGCCGGGAAATCATCAAGATTCCCAAGGAACACTGTGCAGCCCTGATTGCCCGTATCAAGGTAATGTCTCGACTGAACATCGCCGAGAAGCGCCTGCCCCAGGACGGCAAGTGCAAGCTGAAGGTGCGCGGCAAGAAGCTCGAACTGCGTGTTGCGACCGTGCCTACCGTGCAGGGGGAGAGCGCGGTACTGCGTATTCTCGCCGCCGGTTCTGCCATGCCGCTGGAAAAGCTGGACATGACACCGGCCAATCACAAGCGAGTGATCGAACTGTCGGCTCATCCCCACGGCTTGTTCCTGGTGGTGGGGCCAACGGGTTCTGGTAAGACAACGACCCTGCACGCGGTGCTGGGGCACATCAACAAACCCGAGCGCAAGATCTGGACCGCCGAGGATCCGGTGGAGATTACCCAGCCCGGTCTGCAACAGGTGCAGATGATTCCCAAGATCGACTTCACCTTCGCCACGGCCATGCGCGCCTTCCTCCGTGCCGACCCCGACGTGATTCTGATCGGTGAGATGCGTGACCATGAGACGGCGAGTATCGGCGTCGAGGCATCACTAACGGGTCACCTTGTGTTGAGTACCCTGCACACGAACTCAGCGCCGGAAACCATTACCCGACTGCTGGATCTCGGCCTCGATCCCGTTAACTTCTCTGACGCCTTGCTGGGCGTTCTGGCACAGCGTCTGATGCGAACCCTGTGTGGCAAGTGTAAGCAGCCTTACAAGCCCGACCAGAAGGAACTCGACCATCTCATTGATTCCTACGGTCGGGATATGATCGAGGGCGACATGCCGAACATCGATTTCAAGAACGTGGAATTGATGGGCGCCAACCCCGATGGTTGTGACGATTGTGGCGGCACGGGCTACAAGGGTCGAACCGGTATCCATGAGCTGTTGACAGGTACCCCGACCCTGCAGGGCATGATTTACAAGAAGGCTGAGTTGGATGACATCCGCAAGCAGGCGCTGAAGGATGGCATGCGTACCATGAAGCAGGACGGTATCTTCAAGATCTTCCAGGGCCTCACCGATTACCAGCAACTACTCCGAGTGGTTTCCGAGTAACAGCGGCCGCCACCCAGCCGTTGCCGGTTCGGGCCATAGAATCGGCTGTTAGGCTCCCACCTCTTGAGCGGGCATTTATTGCCCGCTATCCAGACACTTCCGACAAAATGTCGAGGACCGCACATTTCCGCTTTGATGCGGTTCAAAATCCCGCTATTTGGGACTTCCCGCGGCCCCGGCTTGTTCTATAGTTAACTCTGCAGACACTGCTTTTCGTGCCTGACAGGAGGGGCTATGCAAACTGATCGACGTGTTATGGGGCGTGACAACAACGTAATGAAGCCGCTGATTTTCGGGGCTGTCGTATTCCTTACGCTGGGCGTGTCTATCGCCAATGAAACACTCGCCAGGTTTGGCCTGGAAGACAACTATGTCATGTTGTTTTCCCTGGCCTTGCTGCTGGCGGTCTTGTTACTCAGCAGAAATATCCTGATGTTGGGCCTGGTATTGGGGGGAGTAATCCTGATGAACATGCCGGATGCGACATTGGTCACCTATCGTCTTGATCGTGATGTCCTCGTAGCAGCGGTGTGCGCCGTTATCCTGGCGCTCTCTGTCTGCAACATCGTGTTCAGGTAGCAGTCTAGGACTCCGGTGGTGGCGCATTGACGCGAAAGCGTGTGATCCACCACCGGCCTCTTTCCTTCACCAGGTCCACAAACACACTCACGGCCTGGTTTTCCATGCGCAGGTCGATGATGTAACTGGCGTTGATGGTCAGTCCCGGCATCAGTAGCCGGGGCGAATCGCTGCTACCGGTTATGGCCGTCATACCCTGAAAGCTACCCAGCCGATTCACGTAACGATCGATATAGCGCTGCATGTTCTGGGCGGGCATCTGCCGGGCCCAATCGGGGTGGGCATAGCTGTTCAGCTCGCCAGCGTCTGCAGAGCTGAGGGCGTTCTGCGTGAGCCTGAGCGCCAGCTCGCTGCTGCTGGAATCGTTGCGGTATTTGCTGAAGGCGCCCCAGGCAAAATAGACAAGAATCAGGAACAGGACTGTCAGGAGGCTACTGAGTAGCCGCGAGTACTTCATAATGCTGTCAGGACTTCAAAATGGGCTTTGTGAACGAACGGTATTATAGTTGAAAAAACTTCAATAAAAACAACAAGAAAAGAATGCCAAATTTTCGCGAAATACAATTAGGCCGCTTTTTTATGCACAAAAGAGACGGGGGCGTCATAAAAGCCTGCTAAAATGCGGCTTTTATTTTTGTTCGACCTTTCAAAAACATTTAAGTTACTGAATAATAAAGAAAATATAGATTGATTAAAATTTGCGCAAAATAGGACGATGGCTGGTTTTTTCGAGCCTGAAGGGCATTTCCCAGGAACTATGCACACAGTTATCCACAGATTCTGTTGATAAATGCCCTGGCCGCTTTTGAGCCAAAAACCGCCGTCCGCTCAACAGTTTAGTGGCGACAGTTTACTGTAAATTTCAACAATGTTGCGTAACTGGGATTTTTTTTCCCGTAAAAATATCTTGCCCGCACCTCTAATTTTGTCAATCATTCGGCCGATGCGATTTAGTAGACGGAGCAAAAACCTGCATCAGGAATTACGAAGTAGATGATCGAATTTAGCAGTGAAGTTCCTTTCTTGTGGCGATTGAGCGCCGAGAGTAGCGAAGGCTACTGCTCTGTCTCCATGGTCGTACCCTGTCCCCCGGAGACCGAGGTTCAGGATTTTACCATCCAGACCAACGTCCTTAGCCTGTCCTCCGACAGCACCCGCTCCGAAACGGAAGAAACCCTCGAGTGGAACCAGGAAGATATCGACCTGTTCCTGAAACTGGTGAACCAGCGTCGGCTGTTTGGCGACGACTTCCTCGACGATACGGTGCGCGTCGATCTGACCGACCCGGACATCATCGACATCATCAACGTGGTGGCCGCGGCCGGATTTGGCGTGGCGTTTACTTCCCACGGGCTGTTGAACGAGGCCGATGGCAGCTTCCCGGTCTTCCAGTTCGACATCGGCTCACTGGCGTCGCTGAACACCGTGAATGGCTTCAAGTCCTGTATTGTGGTGGATGTGGATGACGATGATGTGGTGTGCGTGCTGCTGGATGAGATCGACATGATTCCCAGTGATACGGATTTCGAACAGCTGTGCAAACACGATCTGTTGCTGGTGAAACGCATCGACGTATTGCATCCCGAGTACGCCGAGAGCCAGGCGCGTCCGGCGCACGCGGTACTTCATTAGCCCCAATCTATTAGTTAGTTAGTGACGAGCCCCTGAAGCCGGCAGGCTTCGTCTAGCCCTGCGCATCCAGGTAGTCGATTATCCTGTCGGCGGCTTCCTCGACGCTGGTGCGGACGGTATCGATTACCAGCTCCGGGCGTTCCGGGGTTTCGTATGGACTGTCGATACCGGTAAAGTTCTTGATGTCTCCGGCACGGGCTTTCGCATAGAGTCCCTTGGGGTCCCGCTGTTCGCACACTGCCAGCGGTGTGTCCACAAAGATCTCAATGAACTCCCCGTCATCGAACAGTGCGCGCGCCATCTCCCGTTCGGCGCGGAAGGGGGAGATGAAACTGGTGATGACGATCAGGTCCGCATCCAGCATCAACCTGGATGTTTCTGCCACCCGACGAATGTTCTCCACCCTGTCAGCGGCGGTGAAACCCAGATCCTTGTTCAGGCCATGACGGACGTTGTCACCATCAAGCAGGTAGGAATGGAGTCTCCTGCTCAGCAGTTTCTTCTCCAGCAGGTTGGCAATGGTGGATTTGCCGGAACCGGAGAGTCCGGTCATCCAGATCAGCCGTGGCACCTGGTTCTTGATGGCGGCGCGGCTGGCCTTGTCCACATCGGTGGCCTGCCAGTGAATGTTGCTGGCACGGCGCAGGCCGTGTCGAATCTCTCCCTCGGCTACCACCTTGCTGGATTCCCTGTCGAGCAACTGGAACTTGCCCAGGGCACTGCAGCTCAGCACGGGATCGAACAGGACAGCGGTAGTCAGGGCGACATTGCCCACGCCGGTTTCATTGAGGCGCAGGGTGTTGGCCGCAATCTGCTTGTCCGTGCCGGGCTCCAGCCGGTATTTCAGTTTGCTCACCAGCGCTTCGGTGCTGCCACCATTGGACTGAAACTGATAGTTACGCCCCGGCAGTAATTCGTCCTCTCCCAGCCAGACCAGGGCCGCCTCGAATTGGTCGGCATACTCCGGCAGCAGGTCTGCACCGCTCAGTATGTCCCCGGGGCTGGCTTTCACGGCATAGGCCAGTTCCACGGCCAGGTTAGCCTCGGCTTCCGCGCTCTCGATGGCTGTGCCCTGGTGCTGCAGGTTCATGACCGTGGACTGCTGCCCGGATGGCATGGTCGCCACGCAATCACCCTTGCTGAGACTGCCGCACAACAGCAGGCCCTCCAGGCGAACTGGCGATTCAACCCCGCGAATCAGCAGGCGAGTAGCTTGTTTGCTTTCCCTGTTCACGCGTTTGCCGTTGTTGTTCCCGAGATTGCCGAGCGGCTAATGTGCGCTATTTTGCGCGCTGGTTAAAGCGCCTTCCGACCAGCGCGCTGGTGATGTTCACCTTCTGGATATCGATCGCCCCACCGGCGATACCCCAGCCCCAGGCATCTCTAAGCTTTTGTTCTATGGGGTATTCCGCAGAATAGCCATAGCCTCCCATCAGTTGCATCGCTTTACCAGTCACTTCTCGCACGGCCTCGTTGGCAAAGCACTTGGCGATCGAACTCTCACCCACGGAAGGCAAGCCCTGGGCGGCGTTTACCACGGCGCGATACAGCAGCAGGCGCGCGGCTTCCACTTTCATCTTCATCTCGGCGAGATGAATCTGCACCGCCTGGAAATCAACCAGTGGCTTGCCAAACTGCTCTCGTTCCTGGGTGTATTCCAATACATAGTCGAATGCCGACTGGGCCACGGCGAGAGACATGGTGGTATTACCGCAGCGCTCGAGGTCGAAGGCATCCATCAGCTTGCCAAACCCACCCGCCGGCACCAACAGGTTCTCGACGGGCACCTGCACATTGTCGAAATGCATGTCGGCACTGCTTACGCCGCGGAAACCCATATGCTTTTCCCGCTTGCCAAAGCTCAGGCCTGTCGCTTCCCTGGGAACCAAAACCGCGCCGATACCCTTGGCGCCGGGCGCATCCGACAGCCGGCAATACACCACATAGGCCTCCGCGTGTCCCGCACCGGAACACCAGCGCTTGCTGCCATTGACCGTCACAGTATTGCCCTCGACAACAGCCTTCGTCGTCAGATCTGTCAGCGCCGATCCGGCGGCAGGCTCCGACATGGAAACCGCCACCACGATTTCTCCAGCACAGACTCCCGGCAGAATCGACTGTTTTAATTGTTCGTTACCGAAATGGGATATCGCCAGGCAGGGACCAAAACAGGATTCGAAAATCGGAAAGGCCACGGCGATGGAAATTTTTGCGACTTCCTCCAGCACAATAACCGCGTCCAGGTGGCTAAGCCCACCACCGCCATAGGCACTATCGAGATTGACCCCAAGATAGCCCAGTTCTCCATAGCGCTTGCGCAACTCGAGGCCGACCGGCTCGTCAGACTCTTCAATCGCGCGTGCGATGTCCGGCAATTCCTTCTGGGCAAACTTGCGCACAGATTCCTGTAGCGCACTCTGTTCTGGTGTCAGGGTGAAGTCCATGCTGCATTCCTTCTTGTATTTCGTTCAATGCCGAAGGACCTCATTGTAGAGCATGATCGTCCAGTCGCTAACCGGCAATCACGAAACACATCAATAGGGTGCCAGCATGTGGAACTGAAAGTAACAGGAGCGCCCACCCGTCAGGCGCCAGTCTCCATCGCTCCAGCAGCCGGCCAGGCATTTGGCGGTGTGCTCCGCCTGTTTCGGCGGTGTGCGAACGCCGCCTCACTGCTATAATCGCCGCTTTTTCGCCTTCCCACCCGGCCCAGGAGCCGGCAACGATGGCCCATCAGGATTCCAATGGCAGGCAGTCAGTTACAAAAAGAGATTCAGCGCCGTCGCGTGCTGGCGATCATTTCCCACCCGGATGCCGGTAAAACCACTATTACCGAGAAGTTGTTGCTGCTGGGCAACCTGATTCAGGTAGCCGGGACAGTCAAGGGCAAGAAGTCTGACCGACACGCCACCTCCGATTGGATGACCATGGAACAGGAACGGGGGATCTCCGTGACTTCCTCGGTGATGCAGTTTCCCTACAGGGAACGCATGGTGAACCTGCTGGATACACCGGGGCACGAGGACTTCTCGGAAGACACCTATCGGGTACTGACCGCCGTGGACTCGGCATTGATGGTGGTCGATGGCGCGAAGGGTGTGGAGGAGCGCACCATCAAGCTGATGGATGTGTGTCGCCTGCGGGATACCCCGATCTTTACCTTCGTCAATAAGCTGGACCGGGACATCCTCGACCCCATCGAGGTCCTCGATGAAATCGAGAGTGTGCTCAAGATCAAGGCGGCGCCTATCAATTGGCCGCTGGGCATGGGTAAGGAATTCAAGGGAGTGTACAACCTGTATACCGATTCCATCCATGTATACAGGCAGGGGCAGGGTCACCAGCTACCCGAGGATATTCAGATCAAGGGTCTCGACAGCGAAGAGGCGAGCACATTGCTGGGAAGCTACGTCGATGACTTCAGGGATGAGATCGAACTGGTTAAAGGTGCCAGCCATGAGTTCGACGTAGAGGCGTATTTAAAGGGAGAGATGACCCCTGTCTATTTCGGCACGGCGCTGGGCAATTTCGGCGTGCGGGAGTTGCTGGATGATTTCGTGGAGTGGGCGCCCAAACCCCAGGATAGGGAGACGGAGACCAGGGTCGTCGCCGCCAACGAGGAAAACTTCTCTGGTTTCGTATTCAAGATACAGGCAAACATGGACCCCAAGCATCGCGACCGCATTGCCTTCTTGCGCATCTGTTCCGGGGAGTACAGCCAGGGCATGAAGATGCGGCACTGCCGTATCGGCAAGGATGTGAAGGTGGCGGATGCCGTGACCTTCCTGGCAGGGGACAGGGCGCGGGCCGAACTGGCCGTGTCCGGGGATATTATCGGCCTGCATAATCACGGCACGATCCAGATCGGAGATACCTTCACCACGGGCGAGGATCTCAAGTTCAAGGGGATTCCTCATTTTGCGCCGGAATTGTTTAGACGCATTCGCCTGAAAGACCCGTTGAAGCTGAAGCAACTGCAGAAGGGGCTCACCCAGTTATCGGAAGAGGGGTCCACCCAGGTGTTCATGCCGCTGCGCAACAACGATCTTATCGTGGGTGCCGTGGGCGTGCTGCAGTTTGAAGTGGTGGCCTATCGGTTAAAGGATGAATACAAGGTAGATTGTATCTACGAGCCGGTGAATATCTATGTGGCGCGCTGGGTACACGCGGAGAGCGAGAGCAAGCTGGCCGAGTTTCGCAAGAAAGCCGAAGACAATCTTTCGATCGATGGGGGCGGGTATCTCACTTATCTGGCGCCGACCCGGGTCAATCTGTCATTGATGGAAGAGAAGTGGCCGGACATTGATTTTAAATCCACGAGGGAGCATTAGTAACTCACCCATGTCTGGCTGTCACATGCAATTCGAGCTTAGCCACACGGACGGCGCCGCCCGCACCGGAGTGATGCGCTTTCCGCGGGGTGAGGTGGCTACGCCTGCATTCATGCCGGTGGGAACCTACGGCACGGTGAAAGGCGTGAATCCCGCCGAGGTGGCTGCCACCGGCGCGCAGATCCTGCTCGGCAATACTTTCCACCTGATGCTGCGCCCCGGCACGGAGATCATCAACGCCCATGGCGACCTGCATGATTTCATGGGTTGGGAAAAACCCATCCTCACCGATTCGGGCGGCTTCCAGGTTTTCAGTCTCGGCGAGATGCGCAAGATTAGTGAGGAGGGCGTCAAGTTCCGCTCTCCGGTAGACGGCGCGGAAGTATTTCTGGGGCCTGAATCGGCCATCGAGGTTCAGCACAGGCTGGGTTCCGACATCATCATGGTGTTCGATGAGTGCACGCCGTATCCCGCCACCGAGAAGCAGGCGCGGGAGTCCATGGAATTGTCCCTGCGTTGGGCTGAACGCTGTGTGGCGGCACACGGTGAAAACCCGGCGGCCCTGTTCGGAATTATCCAGGGTGGCATGTACGGTTCTCTGCGGGAGGCTTCCCTGGCAGGGCTGGCGGCCATGGACTTCCCCGGCTATGCCATCGGTGGTCTGTCAGTAGGCGAGCCGAAGAAGGAGATGGTGGAGATGATCGCACATATCGCGCCTCACATGCCGGCGGACAAGCCGCGTTATCTCATGGGGGTTGGCACGCCACAGGACCTGGTGACGGCCGTGGAAATGGGGCTGGATATGTTCGATTGCGTGATGCCCACCCGCAATGCCAGGAACGGCTACCTGTTTACCTCGTCTGGCCTACTGAAGCTGCGCAATTCCCGCTACCGGGACGATACCGGCCCAGTGGACCCGCATTGCGACTGCTATACCTGCCGCAATTTTTCCCGTGCCTATCTGCACCACCTGGATAAATGCAAGGAGATACTGGGATCGCAGCTGAACACCATCCACAACCTGCATTACTACCAGACCCTGATGGCCGGATTGCGCAGTGCTATAGAACAAGGTAGATTGGGCGCCTTTGCCGCCCAGTTCAGGGAAGATCAGCGACAATCAGGCACCTGACTAGGAATTCGGACTCGCAGCGGCTGCTTGCCAGTTTGTGTCTCTACCGCCTTTTTGTGCCTGGACGCCTTGAATTCCGGCATTTGGGCCCAAGATTTCCGGCAGTCACAATTAAAGAAGCAGGTCGGCATGCCGCACATTGCTGCTGAACCTGCGATAATGCGAGTCCGATATTCGCAAAATGGACGCCAGGCAGCGGTTCACTGGCTGCATAGCCTGTATTGAGATTCACTGATTCATTGATTCATCGAGAGACACCATGAGTTTTCTATTTCCCACCGCCTACGCCCAGGAGGCGGCAGCGCCCCAACCCTCACTGACCTACAACCTCGTCCTGTTCGGGGGCATGTTCCTGCTCTTCTATCTGATTCTGTGGCGGCCCCAGTCCAAGCGCGCGAAGGAACACAGGGAATTGGTGGAAGCGATCAGCAAGGGCGATGAGGTCATGACTTCCGGTGGTCTGCTGGGAAAGGTGACCCGGGTGAGCGATGAGTATATTGCCATCGAGGTCTCCGAAAACGTTGAACTGAAGTTGCAGAAGTCCGCCGTGGCCGCTGCGCTGCCGAAGGGAACCATTTCCCAGATCTAGTGAATCCACTCCCGCTCTTTCAAGACGAACAGTAGTCATGTTGAACAAATACCCGCTGTGGAAAAACCTACTCATCCTGCTTGTGGCGGTGTTGGGCTTTGTCTATTCAATCCCTAATCTCTATGAAGACGATGAGGCGATACTTCTCACCAATGAGAGTTTCGAGCTAACCGAATCCGATGTGAACATTGCGACCACTGCACTGGAAGCGGCGCAGGTGAATTTCTTCGGCATGCAACTCAATGACGGCAACATGATCGTCCGGATGGAAACTGTCGATGACCAGTTGCGAGCCAAGACCGCGCTGGAAGAAGCCTTCACCAGCGACTACATTGTGGCATTGAACCTGGCGCCTACAACCCCTGGCTGGATGCAGTCCATCGGGGCGAAGAAGATGGCCCGTGGCCTCGACCTGCAGGGCGGTGTGCACTTCCTGATGGAAGTGGATATGGACGCGGCTATCGAGCGGCGCATGCAGGACAATCTGAGCGCGGTGCGATCCATACTGCGGGAAGAGCGAATTCGATCCCGGGCACAGATTGCTGATAACAACCGCCTGGAAGTGGCGTTCAACAGTTCGGAAGATCGCTCCAGGGCGCGTTCAGAATTCATCGATAATTTTCCCGAGATGCAGCTCCAGAACCGGGAAGTGGGCGAGTCGTTCGTACTGGACATGATCCTGACCCCGGACACCCTGTTACAGATTCAGCGCGACACCCTGCAGGCTAACCGCACGACCCTGATGAACAGGGTGGATGAATTGGGTGTGGCGGAGCCCACCGTGCAACAACAGGGTGCTGACCGCATTGTGGTGGAGCTACCCGGTGTGCAGGATCCTGCCCAGGCCATCCGCATCCTGCAACGCATCGCGACTCTGCAGTTCCACCTCACGGCGCAGCCGGGAGCACCACGTTCGAGTTACGAGACATACGAATACGTAACCCCTGAAGGCACACAGATCGTTGACGTGAGCAACGACGTGATCCTGCAGGGTGACCGCATCAGTAATGCGGTGTCGGGTATCGACGAGTACAGCCAGCCCCAGGTATCCATCACGCTTGATGCCCAGGGCGGCAATCAGATCAACCGGGTCACCCGCGACAACGTCGGCTGGTTCATGGACATTCTCCTGATCGAGACCAAATCCCGAACCAGTCTGGTGCTGGATGAGAATGGCGAGGAAGTTGAAGAAACCGAATTCTACGAAGAGAAGCGACTGATCAGTCACGCCCAGATCCAGACTGCCCTGGGCCGGCAGTTTCGCATCACCGGTCTTACCCCACGGGAAGCCAATGACACGGCACTGCTGATTCGTGCCGGTTCCCTGTCTGCGCCCATGACCATCGTGGAGCAGTCGGTGATCGGCCCCAGCCTGGGAGCGGAAAACCTGCAGGCCGGCTTTACCGCCGTGCAGGTTGCGGCCGCGCTGGTAGTGCTGTTCATGCTGTTCTATTACCGGGTGTTTGGTCTGGCAGCCAACGCGGCGCTGATTCTCAATATCCTGCTGATCTTCACCGTGATGTCGGCGATCAATGCCACACTCACCTTGCCCGGTATCGTCGGTATCGTCTTGACGGTGGGTATGGCGGTGGATGCCAATGTCTTGATCTTCACTCGCATCAGGGAAGAACTGGCGAATGGCGTGTCGCCGCAAAGGGCGATCGATGAAGGCTACAACAACGCATTCTCCACGATTCTCGATGCCAACGTGACCACCTTCCTGGTGGCCCTGGTGCTGTTCACCATCGGTACCGGCCCCGTGCGAGGATTCTCGGTCACCCTGATGATCGGTATCGTCACCTCCATGTTCACGGCTATCGTGGGCACCCGCGCGCTTGTCAACCTGATCTATGGCGGCAAGAAGGTGAGGACCCTGTCCATCGGAAATTACGCGAGTGCGGCCACGACTGCCGATGCAAGCTGAAACACAGGCAAGCACAAGTCATCGATTAAGAGTTAGAGACCTTCGGATACACAAAGCATGATTCTGGCTAGAGAAATAGATTTTATGGGCAAGCGCAAGATTGCGGGGACAATCTCGGCGCTTCTCGTGGTGGTTTCAATAATTTCCCTGGCGGTCAACTCGCTCAACTTTGGCCTCGACTTCACCAGTGGCACCTCGGTACGGCTGAATTTTTCAGAGAGTGTCGTCATCCAGGATGTAAATGACATACTGACAGCCAATGGTTACCAGAATGCGGTGATCGTGCAGTTTGGCACGGACCGGGATATTCGGGTGCTGCTGCCGGTGGATGAAGGCATTGAGGAAGCGGATCAGGCACAACAGGCCCTGGCGGTAGGTGAAACCATTGCCGCACTGATGCGGCAGAATACCAGCAGTGAGGTCTTGCTGATCGGCTCCGACTTCGTGAGCGCCAAGGTGGGCGATGAACTGGCGGAGCAGGGGGGGCTCGGCATGCTGGTGGCCCTGGGCATCATCATGGTTTACATCGCCCTGCGTTTCCAGTTCAAGTTCTCTGTGGGGGCCGTGGTGGCACTTGCCCATGACCTGATTATCACCCTGGGAATATTTTCCTTCTTTCAGTTGGAATTCAATCTCAACACCCTGGCCGCCATGCTGGCCATCATCGGCTACTCGCTGAATGACACCATCGTGGTCGCCGACCGCATCCGGGAAAATTTCCGACGCATGCGCAAGGGCACGCCCGAAGAGATGGTTAATGTCTCTCTCAACCAGACCCTCGGTCGCACCCTGATCACGTCTTTCACCACCCTGCTGGTGCTGGTTTCCATCCTGCTGATTGGCGGCGACGCAACCCAGGGCTTTGCCATTGCCCTGATCATCGGCGTGATTATCGGTACCTACTCATCCATCTATATCGCTTCCGTTGTCATTCTGATGATGAATGTGACGCGGGAAGACCTGATGATTCCGGTGAAGGAAGGGGCTGAACTGGACGATATCCCCTAGTTCCCTGCAGCCTGCGCTCCCGGTAAATTTCCCATAAAGCCCGCACCGGATTGATTCGATACAGTATATGGCCGGAGCAGGATTCGGCTGACTGCAGGCAGGAACTGGTAGAAATACTTGGCGACCGAACACTTTGTTGTTATCGTTTAGCCCGATTCCGGATCAGGACAGGTAAGAGGCTGAAATCCTTGGTAATTCCAGGCAGGAAAGCGGCAAGAATAAGGCAGGAAGTCAGCGCCGGGTTGACCGCTCTGTGGCTGAGCCTCTCGCTGCTGCTGCTTGCAGCCAACGCCTCTGCGCAATCCACCGCCAACTTCCCCAGGCCTCCCGAACTCGAACCCGCCGTCCAGTTCTGGATCAAGGTCTATACCGAGGTGGATACCCGCAGCGGCTTCCTCCACGATTCACAGAACCTGTCAGTCATCTACACCGCGCTGCCCCTGGATCGACGCCAGATCGAGGACCGCCGCACCCGCATTCGGGAAGACCTGCAGGTGCTGGCGACGGGCAAGCGAAGCAACCTGACTTCCAGCCAGGCCGAGATCCTGGCACTGTGGCCCGACGATGTCAGCAACGAAACGCTGAGGACGGCCGCCTCCAATGTGCGCTGGCAGCTGGGGCAGTCCGACCGTTTCCTTGGAGGCCTGCGTCGATCCGGTGCCTACCGCGATCATATCCAGCAGGTGATTCAGGAGAAGAACCTGCCCATGGAACTGGCCGTGCTGCCCCATGTCGAGTCTTCATTCAATCCCAGTGCCTATTCCAGTGCGGCGGCCGCCGGCATGTGGCAGTTCGGGCGGGATACCGGACGCCGTTTCATGCGCATCGACCACATCGTCGATGAACGCATGGATCCGTATATCGCAACCAATGCAGCGATGAGCCTGCTTGAATACAACTACTCGGTGCTGGGTACCTGGCCCCTGGCACTGACTGCCTACAATCACGGCGCCGGTGGTATCGCCAGGGCAGTGCGTGAGACAGGTACGACCGATATCGAGGAGATCGTCGCCAATTACCGCGGCAGGGCCTTCGGTTTCGCCTCCCGAAATTTCTATGCCCAGTTCCTGGCCGTCCTCGATGTGGAGAATAATGCCCGCAACTACTTCGGCACGGTGAATTTCGATGCGGCGCCGCAATTCCGTGAAGTGGAGGTGGATGCCTTCATCGATGCGGAAGTATTCGCCCGTTCAGTGGGCATTAGCCTGGAGCAGCTGCGTGCCGACAATCCTGCCCTGCGTCCGGCGGTGTGGGAAGGCAATAAGCGCATCCCGCGCGGTTTCCCGGTGAAGGTCAGATCCCAGGCCGTGTCCGAGGGTGACCTGCTGGCCATGGTGCCAGCGGATTACAAGTTCGCCGTGCAGACGCCGGACGTGGCCTATGTGGTAGAGCGGGGCGACAGCCTCTCCGCCATCGCCGCCCGTTTCGATACCTCCGTGACAGAACTCGTTGCCCTCAATCAGCTCCGCAGCAGGAACCGTATCCAGATCGGCCAGCGCCTGCTGCTGCCACAGGACGCCAACAGTGCCAATCTGCTGATGAATGAGGCTCTGGCCTCGGAAGACGGCGTCTACACCGTGCGGCGCGGCGACACCGTTTCACTCATCGCGGCGCGTCACGGCGTGCAGGAACAGGAATTACTGACGCTCAATGGTATCCAGGATCGAAACCGCATCTTCCCCGGCCAATTACTGCGTATGCCGGGCTACGATAACGAGAACAACCAGTTGGCCGTGATCGATGCCACAGCGCAACCAGAGCCGCCAACCCGGGTCGAATTCGACGATGGCGTGGTCATCGAGGGCAACCGCACGATAGAGCGGGAACCGGAAAAACCCTCGCCCGATCCGGCAATCGAGGAGTCCCAGACCCAGCTGGCGCTGGCCGAGGACTTGCTTCCGCCGGCCGCAGTGCTGCCCGATAACCTGGAGATGGACGCGACCGTCACAATCGAGGAAGAAGAGGCGGAGGCGATCGACCCGGAACTGGACGTACGCGAGAGCAATGAGCAACTGGTGGAAGCGCTCGCGGCTGACCCCTCCGATTACAGTGTGGCCAGCAACAGCAGCGTGGAGATCCAGGCGTCCGAGACGCTCGGTCATTACGCCGAATGGTTGGGCATTCGCGCCTGGGATATTCGCAGGTTGAACGGCATGGCCTACACAGATCCGGTGATTATCGGTGAACGCTTAACGCTGGATTTCTCGCGGGTGAATATTCCGGAATTCGAACGCGCCAGGAGAGAATTCCATTCCACCCTGCAGCAGGAGTTCTTTGCCAACTACCGTATCCAGGACGTGGAAACCTATGCGGTCAGCCGCGGCGACAATATCGGCAGCATCGCCAGGGAACGCTATTCCACCCCCATCTGGCTGCTGCGTCAGTACAATCCCACCCTCGATTTCAATCGCATCCAGATCGGGCAGGAAATAGTCTTCCCGTTGGTGGAGCAAGTCGAGTAAGCACGCACCCAACCCGGGCTCAGCCGACGCCCAATGCCGAGAACAGGCTGGCATAATCCCTCTTCACTGCCGCTGCCTCATAACGAGTCAGATCCGGTACGGGAAGCTTCTCGCCATTTATCTTCCGTAACAGCAATCCCTGCAGGCGCTTCACGACATCGTCGGCGACTTCCGCCACCGACCCGTCAGCCCCATACAAAAACTCCGGTCCCAGATACTCGGGATACACCAGCGCATCGGGTGCCAGCGGCGAACATCCCGCCATGCAGGCTTCCTGTACTGCCAGTCCCTGGAAATCATGCCGCGCAGTCGAGAGCACGACATCAGCCGATTGCAACAGCTGCCGATAGTCCGATGCCTCGAGATAGCCGCGCAAACCGGACGCTTTACAACGGCTAGCGCCCCACGCATCCAGCAGGCGAACGATCTCTTCGAATTCGGGTGGACGCTGCCGAAACTGCTGGCCCACAATATGAAATCTGACCCCGGGCGCAACTTGCAGGCATTGTCGTACAATCGCCAACAACAGTGCAGGGTTCTTGTCATATTCCCAACGATGGTTCCACACTACATCCAATACGGCTGGCTCATCCATCTCGATGCTGCCAGGGTCCTCTCTATTTCGACCTCGAGCATCCGCATCGCCGGGGAGCAGGGGTACCGCCAGGACAGAGGCCCTCTCCAGTTTCTTCAGTGCATCCCCGGGCAGGGGTTCAGGCAGGCGCCTGGACAGATTCCTGGCCCCTTCCAGAAAAGTTTCCCGGTTAAAGTGGCTGTTGAAAACGCTGCGGTCGGCACTCAGCGCCGAATAGATCGGCACCAGCTTCGGCTCGATATTGTCCCGCGCATCGGCCGTCTCATTCTCTGGATAGGCAAACTGGTTTTCATGAAAATAGACCACGCTCGGTACAGCACACAGTCCGGGCACAAGACTGCGCAGACTCGCGAGATCCACCATGGAGGTGGCTATCAACAAATCCCAGGGCCCCGCGAGCGTCTCCCTCTCCGCATAGGCCCAGTGCAGTCCATTGCTGCGAATGCGCCAATTAAAATGTCGCGGCGGCAGGCTAAGACAACACCAGTCCCAGTCCGGGAAAAGTCCCTGCAGTCGTTCGGCCCAGACCGCATGACTCTGGGCATGATAGGCGGAGAGAAGAAGTATACGTGGCGGCAATGTATTGAATTCCAGGGAGGATATGCTTTTGATTATCCAATGAATTTTGCACAATGCCAGAAGGAAGAGGCAGGAAAGGAAATTCGTGACCGTGCGCGGCAAGGAGCCGCGCCCGAGCCTCCAGGGATCGATTTACGGTGTGTCACGAATTTGCTTTCCTGCCTCTTCCCTTGCACTGAAGTGACGGCTTCAAATCATGGGGCCATCTCACGTGGCAGCTTTGCAATGCCAGGAATAACCCGCTAATTTGTCGCCAATTCAAAACACAGTGATCTCATTAGAAAAGGGGAAACAGCATGAGCCTGAAACTCTATGGTATGCCGCTCAGCAACTATTACAACATGGTGAAAACCATCCTCATAGAAAAGGGAATGGATTTCGAAGAAGTGCTGGTCAAGCCGAATCAGGAAGCAGGATATCTGAGCCAGAGCCCCATGGGAAAGGTTCCCTGCCTGGAAACAGAGCAAGGATTCATTACCGAGACGGCAGTGATCATCAACTACCTGGATGCCCTGGGACAAGGCTCCAGCTTTTACCCCGCGGATCCTTACGGGCGAGCCAAGGTGGAGGAACTCATTCACTACATGGAGCTGTATATTGAGCTGCCGGCCCGTAGACTCTACGGCGAGGTATTCTTTGGTCGCGAACCCAATGAGGCATTGCGGGAAGAGGTGAGAGGACAACTGGAGAAAGGCTTTGCCGCCCTGGCCCGAATTGCCAGATACGAACCCTATATCGCCGGTTCGACCCTTACCTACGCAGACTTCTTCTTCCGCTTTTCAATCAACCTCGCCACCCTGGTAGCCAGAAAAGCCCTCGGCTGGGATATCTACAATGAGGTTGCTGAAATCAAACCCCTGATGGCCCTGATGGACGAAAGGGAGTCAGTACGGCGGGCGATGGCTGACCAGCAGGCTGGAAACTAGATCCAGCCTGCTGCATCGATAATGGGAGCTAGCGGTGGTGGGTGCGTTCGAGAACACCCTTGTTTTCGCTCATGTCCAGAATAGTGTCGATATTGGCGGCGATGTCTTCTACGGTGGCGCCGGTTCCCAGGTCGACCCCTGCATTCTCCCGCACGTCGGCTGAATAATAGCGGCCACCCATGGCCTGGATGATGCGGCCATTGGGTGCTTCTCCGCTGCACAGGAATACCACGGCAGGCGTCACCAGCTCCGGCGCGAGCCGCTCTTCGCTGTCCTCGAAGCCAGGCAGGTTGAGAGTCATTCGGGTGGCGGCAATCGGGGCGATGGCATTGGTGAAAATATTGTACTTGGCGCCTTCCAGCCGGAGCGTGTTCATGAATCCGACCAGGCCCAGCTTCGCGGCGCCGTAATTGCTCTGTCCGAAATTACCGAACAGGCCGGACGTGGAGGTGGTCATGACGATGCGACCGTAGTTCTGTTCGACCATGATGGGCCAGACGCATTTGGTGACGTTGAGGCTGCCGGTCAGGTGCACATCCATGACCGCGTGCCAGTTCGCCAATTCCATCTTGGCAAAGGTCTTGTCACGTAGAATACCGGCATTATTGACCACGATATCGATGCGTCCCCAGCGCTGCATGGTGTCATCCACCATGCCCTGCACGGCATCGAGGTCGGTGACCGAGGCACTGTTGGCCACGGCGGTGCCGCCGGCCTCGTTAATCTCCCTGGCAACCGCTTCGGCCGCGGTGAGGGAACCTCCGGAACCATCTACCGAGCCGCCGAGATCGTTGACCACAACCTTTGCCCCTCGACGCCCCAGTTCCAGGGCGTGTTGCCGGCCCAATCCACCACCTGCGCCGGTTACGATGGCTACGCGATCTTCAAAACTTATGCTCATGTCTGTTCTCCGGGGACGCTTGCCCGCTGTGCAGGCAGCGCTTGTGGCTTGCAGGGCCTGGGTCAGAGGCCCGATGGAGGCCGCATTCTATGTCGCAGCCGGGTCCTCTGCAAACCCGGCGCCCGTCAGCAATCCGGGGCAGCATTGCAGGTGAGAGACAGCCACGGTTCACGGTATCATCAGCGGCAGCTAATCGAGAGATGCAGGGAAATGGCGAATTCAGACGAACCGGTGCCCGCGGCGACTGTAGTCCTTGTCAGGGAATGCGCGCGCTCCCGAGCTGGCCAGCAGGGGATCGAGGTGTTGCTGCTGCGACGCAACGCGAAGCTGGTATTCCACGGTGGCCACTGGGTTTTTCCCGGCGGGCGCATCGATGAGGCGGATTTCCTGGATGATGCGCGCCTGGAATATCCTGCTGCCGTGCAGGCGGCCGTGCGCGAAACCCGGGAGGAGGCAGGGATCGAATTGCTGCCCGAGCAGCTTATCCACACGGCGCACTGGACGACACCTCCCAACCTGCCGCGGCGTTTCAGTACCTGGTTCTTCCTGTATCCCCTGTACGAGGCTGCGCGGCAATCTACCCGGGTCAGGGTAGACAACGATGAGATACTGGATTTCCGCTGGCTCAGTCCGGAACAGGCCCTGTCCGAGGCGAAACAGCAGACTATTGTCCTGCCCCGGCCGACCCAGACCACGCTCCGGGATATGCTGGGCTTCAGGCAACTGGATGAACTGGTGGCAGCGGCAACAGCCGGGGATATCAGGGTCTTTCCGGAGGACTCGGAACATTACCGTCCCGACGAAATGGGCTACAACTGAGCCACAGAATCGCCGGCTCCTGCCTCCTGTCTGGCCCGCGCAGCAAACGAGGACATTATCTGGACAGGCCGAAAGCGGGCGGCTTTGGGGTTTTTTTCCGGTAGACCGAGACAATTCTCGGACTAATTGATTTTACTGGCTTTGGGGAGGGCTGGAGACCCCGGAAGCCCTTGCTTTTGGGGTTGAGTTAGTGGGATAGTTGAGGTCGAATTTTGAAACATTTTGCGTCCCTGCAAGGTCAGCTGGAGGCAAGGTAATTCGGGTTTTACTGAGAGAGTGTGTGTGCATGATCAGTGTCCCGTCGCGCGTATAACGGTAGCGCGATTCCCGAACAATTCAGGTCAGGCTGGTTCCGCTGTTTGGCGGAGTAACGTACCCCAAAGCCCGTCCACGTTAGTGTGATTCAGGTGAAGATTGCGGTACGGCCGGCGGCTGCTCCAGGAACCCAACCGATGAGGTCTCATGTCCACACCTACATTTGATAGCCTCCGCGAAACCCTCCAGCACTTGCGTCGCCGACGCAGCAACCTGTTTCTCCTCAAACAGGCCAGTTTTCTTGTAATCGAATTTTCAGCCCTGGTTCTGGCAGTGGCTGGTCTTGCCTTGTGGCTGGAACCGGGCAAGCTGGGCAGTATTGTGCTGTTCCTGGCTACCCTGGTGGCAGGCGGAGTCCTGTTGTGGCAGTTCATTCGCATACTCGGCAGGCGTCACAGCAACGACAAGGCGCTCGCCCACTATGTAGAAGATCATATTCCGGACCTGGAGCAGCGGCTGCTCACCTCACTGGAATTCAGCGAGGCCGACCTGCAGAACGGCCGCGCGGGTGTGTCCCAGCAATTCATCCGCCAGCTCTGGCAGGATGCCCAGGCCCATGTGCAGCAACAGCAACGGGAAGTGGAGACGGTCGCACCGGCGCGCACGTCCTGGATAAGCCTGGCCTCTGCGGTTGCGGTGGCTATGGCCGTACTGGCCCTGTTCCTCAGCTCCGAGGCACTGTTCAATGCCGGTTCGCGACTGGCCTGGCCCTTCGCCATCAGTGAGCCTATCCAGATCGTGGAGGTGTTGCCGGATATCGAGATCAGTGTCGAACCCGGTGATGTCGAGATGCAGCGTGGTGACAGCATCACCATCATCGCCCGGGTAATCAATGCCCAACCCGACGCCATCAACCTGCGCCTGCAGAATGACAATGTTAACTGGCGGGATGTGTCCATGAACCGCGATGGCAGCGGCAGCGACAGTGCCACCTACAGTTACTTCCTGCCGTCGCTACAGGAAGACACGACCTACTATATTGCCTTCAATGAAAGGGGTGAGCAGAGTTCGCAACAGTACCGTATCAGCCTGTTTGACCTGCCCCAGGTAGAGCAGATCGACCTGGCGCTGGATTATCCCGACTACACCGGTATCGAGGACCTGCTGGAAGAGGACAGTGGCGATATGGTCGTGCCGGAAGGTACCCGGGTAGAATTGAACATCGCCTTCAACAAGGCCGTGCGGGAAGCCGTGCTCGAGTTTGATGAGAGCATCGATGAAGACGGGAATGTAGTGAACCACTATGCGGACATGCCCATTGTCATCGATGGTGACGCGGGAACGGCAGCCTTTACTGTTGCCGCCGATGGCGTCTACCGTATTCGCGCTACCGACTTCGATGGCCTGCAGAGCCAGAACCCGCTGGACTACTTCATTCGCGCCATCGAGGACACGCCTCCCGAGTTGGCCCTGAAGCGACCCGGCCGGGACCAGGAAGTCATGCCGCTGGAGGAAGTGGTACTGGAAGTGGATGCCAGTGACGACTATGGCCTGAGCCAGTTTGAACTGAACTACAGCGTGGTGGGATCTGACGAGGTGCAGGTGGATTTCCTGCGTGAACCCAACATGCGTTCCGTGTCCGGAAGTGAACTCATCTACCTGGAAGACCTGGATGTTGAGCCGGGTGATTTTGTCAGCTACTTCCTGACCCTGGCAGACAACAATGGCCTGGATGGTCCTGCCCAGGTGGTATCCGATATTTACTTCCTGCAGATTATCCCCACCGACCAGGAATTCCGCCGTAATCCCGGCATGAGTGGTGGCGGCGGTGGTGGCGGTGGCCAGGGTGGTGACAGCAGCGCCCTGGTTTCCATCCAGAAGGATATTATTGCCGCTACCTGGAAGCTTCGTAACAGGCAGGGGCAGGTATCACAGGAAGAGTTTGCCAGCGATGCGGAGATCATCGCTGAATCGCAACGGGAGGCGACAGGCCGCGCCCGCATGTCCATCGATCGTCTGGCGGAGCGTCTTAATTTCTCCGACGATACCTACGATGCTGCGGTTGAGAATCTTTCTCTCGCAATCGATCAGATGAATGCAGCTGCCAATGAGCTGGAGCTGGAACAGATCACCAGCGCACTGCAGCCGGAGCAGCTGGCCTTGCAATATATTCTGAAGGCAGAAGCCAGCATCAACCGCACCAACATCAGCATGCAGAACGGTGGCGGTGGTGGCGGCGGTGGGGGTGCCCAGCAGGAACGTGAAGACCTGCGTGAACTGTTCGAGATGGAAATGGGGCAGTTGGAGAACCGCTACGAAACGCCTAACAGCCGTGGTGGTGGCTCCCAGCAGAACCAGGAAGAGGTTAACAAGCTGGAAGAGCTCGCTCGTCGCCAGGAGAGCCTGACCCGTGCCCAGCGTAATCTTGCCCGCCGCGAAGACCAGATGACCGAGGAACAGAAGCGTCGTGAACTGGAGCGGCTCATGCGCCAGCAGGAGCAGTTGAGCCAGGAGGTTCAGCAATTGGCCCAGCAGATGTCCAACAGCCAGCAGCGATCCCAGTCACAATCCCAGAGCGGCGCACAGTCGCAATCACAGTCCCAGTCTCAATCTCAATCCCAGGCGTCATCCTCCGCACAGAGTAGTGGCGGGCAACAGCAGCAGCAAACTGCCCTGCAGCGTGCCGCCCAGCAGATGCAGGAAGCCGCCCAGAGTGACAACGCCTCAATCGCGGCTGCCCGCAGCCAGAAGGCCCTGGAAAACCTGCGTGAGCAACAGCGTGAGCTGAGTGAAGAGGGTGAGAGTTCAGTCAACCAGCTGGCGCAGAACCTGAGCCAGCGCGGCCAGCAGCTGCTGAACCAGCAGCGTCAGTTGCAGGAGACAATGGCCGAAACCACGCGTCAGCAGGGTCTGGGTCAGACCCGACAGTCTGTGCGTAACGATGAGAGCCTGCAGGAACTGATCGAGGCACAGCAACAACAGCAGCGAGACCTGGAAGAAATCGAAGACATGTTGCGCGCCATCATTGCCCGTGGCGGCAGTGAGGACCAGCGTCTGATGTCCCAGGCGCAGGAGGCATCGAGAGAGTTACGCCCGATTCAGGAAGAAATGCAAACCAGTAATCGGGTATTGAGAAACGGCATGGTGAACCTGGCTGTCGATATCGAAGAGGAGATTGAGGACAGGATGGAAGAACTGGCGTCTTCCCTTGCCGCACTCGACCCTTCTGCGCAAAGAGGGGCAGGTGACCCTACACAGGAAGCGGCGGATGATGCCGAGGCCTTGCGAGAACAGATTGAAGCCTTGCAGCAGCAGGCACTGGCCTTCAACGAGGCGGGACAGCAGCCGGGTCCCGGGGTGCCCAGCCTGAGAGAGATGCGTGATCAGCTGCAGAGATCCCAGCAACTGGCTCAGCAACTGCAACAGCAGCTGCAGGAGCAGGCACGAGGGGGTGGTCAGCAACAAGGCAATCAGCCAGGCCAGCAGGCTGGCGCAGGTGGCCGTCAGCAGATCGGTGGTGGTGCCCGCGGAGGAAATCAGGACCAGGTTGGCCAGGGTGGTCGTGTGACCAATGACGGCAGCGCCATGCCCTGGGGCAATGCGCGCTCAATTCGCCAGCAGCTGACGCAGCAGGATATCGAAGATTTCCTGAATCAGCCGGAGTTGTTCTCCCAGCTGTTGCAGCCGATCCTGGAACTGGAGGGAGCCCTGCGCGCCCAGGCTGAACTCAACGAAATCAATAACAAGCTGTATGCGGCGGCCGACGAAGAAGTTCCGGAGCAGTACCGGGAACTGGTTGAACAATATTATCGTGTGCTGTCAGAGAGTCAGGGGTCGAATAACGCGACCCGGTAGCAATGCAATACACGGAACCCACTCTACTTACCGCATTTACCGAAGGCAGTCTAAGCTTCGCCTACGGCATTAGCCCGTTCCTGTTCGTCCTGATAGCGATCATTGCCTGTGTGGCGGTGTGGTTTACCTACCGCAAGACAACCCGCCCCCTCACACCTGGCTGGAAGGCCTTCCTCATCGCGCTGCGTTCATCGGTACTGGTGCTGCTGCTGTTCCTGCTCTTGCGTCCGGTGGTAACGAGTCTGCAGGTTTCCCCACAGGAGACCTACCTGGGAGTCATCATCGATGATTCCCAGAGCATGGCCATCGCCGACATGCCCGGGGGCGAATCCCGGACCGCCGTCATGCAGCAGGCGCTCTTCTCCCGTGGTGTGATCGACGAGCTGGCGGAGTCCTTTCAGATTCGAAGCTTCCGCTTCGACAAGCAGGCCGAACGCATTGCCGATGAGAGTGAGTTGAACGAGGCGGGCACCGCGTCTTCCATCAGTCAGGCGCTCGAGTACGTCGATGGCCAGTTGAATGGTCTGCCCCTCGGTGGTCTGGTGCTGATCTCAGACGGTGCTGATAACAGCGACATCGATCCCGCAATCAAGGCACAGGAGTTCGGCACGCGACAGATACCGGTGTTTACCGTGGGAGTTGGTCAGGACGAGATTCCCCAGGATATTGGGATTGTCGATGTCAGCGCCGCTGAAACGGTGCTGGAAGGTTCGGTCTTTACTATCGCCGTGGGCCTGCAGCATCAGGGTTTTGAAGGGCAGGAAGTTCAGCTTTCCATTCTCGACGGTGAGACCGTAGTGGAAACCGATGTTGTGACCCTGGGAGCAGAGGGCGTAACTCGCCGCTACGAGATGGAACTCACGCCCGAGCGGGAAGAGGCAATCGTCTACGATTTACAGGTAGAACTGCAGCCCGGAGAGATCATTGAACAGAACAATATCTACAGTTTCCTGGTGGACAATAGCGAGAAGGCGCCGCTTGACATTCTTTATCTGGAAGGCCATCCGCGCAATGAATACAAGTTCATACGCCGGGCCGTGGAAGGCGATCCTTCACTAAGGCTCGCAACCTACCTGCAGACCGGGCCAGAGAAATACTATCGACAGGGAATTCGCTCCCCCACTGAGTTGAGTGAAGGTTTTCCACGAGACAAGGAAGAGTTGTACCAGTATGAGGCCCTGATCCTGGGAGATATCGAGGAGAGCTTCTTCAATGCGGACCAGTTGCAGATGATCCAGGACTTTGTCGCCGAGCGCGGTGGCGGCCTGATCATGAGTGGCATGATCGATGAAGAGTTTATCACCACGCCGATCGCCGACATCCTGCCAGTGACCCTGGTGGAAGAAAACTTCCTGCCTTCGCACCTGCGTGGTGGTATCCGGCGCGGCAATCATCCTACCGGTGAACTCTACTATCCTCGCCTCACCAATAATGGCGAGTTCTCACCCTTGCTGCGACTGGCCAGTGACGACGATGAGAATGCCATGCTGTGGCGGCAATTGCCGGAGTTGCAAGGCGTCTACGTTACCGGCCGTATCAAGCCGGGGGCAACGGTGCTGATGGAGCACCCGCTGCTGCAATACCAGAATCAACCACTGCCCATCATTGCCTCGCAGCGCTACGGAAGTGGTCGCAGCATGATGGTTGCTACCGCCAGTACCTGGCGTTGGCAGATGATGATGCCATTCGCCGACCAGTCCCAGGAAACCCTGTGGCGGCAGATTCTTCGCTGGTCTGCGGTCTCTGCACCGGAGCGCATCACCATCGAATTCGATCGCGATTTTTATAACGTGGGTGACGAGGTCAACATTACGGCCACCGTGCTGGATGACAGCTATGAACCCGACAATGATGCGACCCTGTGGATGCAGACCACGACACCGCTGGATCAGGTGAGTGATACCCCCATGGAGTGGGATATTTCCGAAGACGGCGTCTACCGCAGCAGTTTCATCGTTGAAGATGAAGGCGTGTTTAACCTGCTGGTCGATGTTGCCAGTGCTGCCGGCGAAGGCGCCAGTGATGCGGCGGAGAAACGTGCGGCGTTTGTGGTGACGCCTTCGCTGCGAGAATACAACAACGCCGAGCGAGACAGCGGCTTGCTGGCAAGAATTGCCAATGCCAGTGGCGGGCAGTATTTTGACATCGGTGATGTGTCCCAGTTGGCGAGTGCCATCGAGTTCACACCCAATGCCTACGCCCGTGAAGTACAGATCGATCTATGGGATAAACCCTGGATTCTGGCACTGCTTATCTCCTTGCTCTGCCTGGATTGGGTTGCCAGACGATTGAAAGGCCTATCGTAATGCGAAGCATAAACAAGCTAATCCTGTTCGTAGCCATGCTGGGTACAGCCTTGTCAGCCTGTGCCCAGGATCTGGCGACTGACTATTTCCTCGACAGTCCAGACAGCACCAAGTACGCGGTCATCATGGTTGGGCCGGCGGTGGGTGAGACGAACCAGGAACGATTCCGGCAGTGGGGCCTGAGCCTGCACGACATCCTGGCCCGCGACTATGGCTACAGTTCAGACACGATTACCCTGTTGTATAACGACGGCGATGCCAGCTTTAACGGGGCCGAGCGAATCGATGGCGTCACCGACAGAGAGGGTATCGAACAGGCCCTCGCGGCATTGCATGAACGGGTGAATACCGGCGACCAGATTACCCTCTACCTGATCGGTCACGGCTCCGGGGCCGAGCAGGAAGCCAAGTTTAATATCGTTGGCCCTGACATTACTGGCATCGAGTTCGCCGACATGCTGGATCGCTTCGATCGGCAGGACATGGTCATCGTCAATACCACCAGTGCCAGTTATGGCTTCTCGGCATCCCTGTCCAGTGAGGGCAGGGTGGTTATCTCCTCGACGCGCTCACCGTCCGAGCGCTATGACCCCGTGTTTTCCGGTTATTTCATCGAAGCCCTCGATGGGCGTAACGGTGACCGGGACAAGAACAACCGGGTTTCGGTGCTGGAAGCCTTCGAGTATGCCAAGGCCAACGTGGAGCAATGGTATTCCGAGCAGGGCAGGCTGGCTTCCGAGCATGCCGGGCTCGATGACAACGGAGACGCCATGTTCAGCCTGAATCCCGGCATGAATGAAGCCGACGGCCTGCTGGCGGAGATCGCCTACATCGATACCCTGGTGGATGACAGCGCTGGCTTATCTGCCGAGGCGCTGGCCAGCAAGGCGCGTATGCAGGAACTGGAGCGGTCCGTATTTATCCTGCGCGGTCGCAAGGCCGAGTACCTGGAAGCCGATTACTGGCGCGAGATGGAAACCTTGCTGGTTGAACTGGCCCGCGCCACCGCACGATTCAATGCTCACACTGCTACGACAGCCGATGGGGTAACTCAATGAGAAACTCACTTCGATCACTATTTGCCTGTGCCCTGGTTCTGGCGCCGCTCACGGCGGTAGTTGCCCAGGATGAGCCGGACCAGGCGGGCGATTCTGCGCTGTTCCGTGCCGAACAACTATTGCTGAGTGGTTCCTACGCGGCCGCGGCCGAGATGTTCCAGATGACAGACGGGCTGGATCGTACCGATGGCCTGATCGGTGCCAGTCGCACCTACTTCATGACCGGCAACTATCAGCAGGCCGAGAGCGTCGTGGCAGACGCTATTGAGAATGATGACTACGCCAGCTATCCGTTGTTGAGTACGCAACTGGCCGAGGTGAAGCGTGCCGCGGGTGCATCTGCCGAGGCACTGGATATCTTCGCGGCGGTTCTGGACGGCCTGCCGGAGCCACCGGTACGCACGCTGGTGCAGTACGGTAGCCTGCTGCAGTTCAAGGGTCAGCGTTCCGAGGCCTACCGCATTCTGGACAGGGCCGTGCAGCGCTACAATAGCGGGCTGGTATTCACGTCTGAGGACGTGGCCATGGTGGCGTTGGCGAGTTGGCTGATGGGCAATTTCTACGACGCCAACAGCCTGTTCGACGAGGCGACCCGGGCCAATCCCAATAACCTCGAAGCCCACACCCTGTGGGCCGATTTGTTCCTGGAAAAATACAATGCCGCGGACGCGGAGCGTGGATACCAGGAGGCGCTGGATATAAACAGCCGCTATGTGCCTGCACTGGTGGGCATCGCGCGGGTAGTCGGAGACGAGAGAAGCCTGCAGCGTGCGCTGGCCATCAATCCGAACTCTATTCCAGCCCTGGAGACCTATGCGCAACTGCTGATGATGAACGGGCGTGAAGACGAGGCCATGGCCTATTTCACCCAAGTCCTGGCCTTGAACCCCGAATCCCTGAAGACCCTCAGCATCCTGGCGGCGCAGGCGGCTCTCAATGAGCGCATGGATGAGTATGAGAATTACTACCAGCAGGTGCAGGCCTTTAGCCCCGGCAACGCCCAGTTCCTCGGTGATATCGCCGACGCCTTCGGTAATAACTATCGCTTCACCGAGGCGGTGGAATATGCCCGCGCCGCCCTGGAAGCCGATCCGGAATACTGGCAAGGCTACACCCTGTTGGGTAACAACCTGATTCGACTGGGGGAAGAGGAAGAAGGCAAGGCGAACCTGGAGATCGGTTTCGAGAACGACCCGTTTAACGTCATGACTTCCAACATGCTAAAGGTCTTCGACACCCTGGAAACCTACGCCACCCTCGAGAGCGAGCACTTCAAGGTGCATATGAGCGAGCGGGACGCAGACATCCTCTGGCCCTATCTCGAGCCGCTTCTCGAAGAAGCCTGGGACACGCTGACGGAAAAATATGCCTTCGAACCCGAGGGGCCGATCCTGATCGAGGTCTTCGAGAACTCGGAAGACTTTGCCGTGCGCTCTGTCGGCTTGCCCGATATCGGACCGCTGGTGGGTATCTGCTTTGGTAAGGTCGTAACCTTGATTTCACCCGACACCCTGACCGCGAACTGGCAGGAAATCGTCTGGCATGAATTCATGCACGTGATTACCCTGCAGATGACCGAGAACCGCATGCCGCGCTGGCTCAGCGAGGGAATTTCCGTATGGGAAGAGCGGGAAGGCCGTCCCTATTGGGGACGCGACCAGGGCCTGGACCTGGTGCGAGCCGCCGACCAGGGTAAGTTGCTGCCAGTCGCCGATCTGAACTCCGGCTTCTCCGGTGCGCGTAACAATGCCGATCTGAGCTTTGCCTACTTCCAGTCTTACCTGGTAGTGGACTACATCGCCAGGCAGTACGGATTCGATAAATTGGTGGAGCTGGTTCAGCAGTACGCCTTCATAAAGGAAGACAGCGAACGCTTCGGTGAAGTGTTCGCCATGGATATCGGTGAATTCGATGCCGGATTCCGGGACTGGATCGATCAGCGTGTGGAAGAGATCAATGTCTATGTGCACACGGAAGATGTACCCGACGAGGGTGAAGGACATGGTCATGGCATCCGGGAAAACAGCAGCGCGATTCTCGCGGAACTGTATAACAACGCTTCCCTGAAACAGCACATGCGTTCCCGCATCGAGGAGAATCCGCGGGACTTCCAGGCCTATCTGCAACTGGGCATTGTGCTGTTCAAGGAAGAAGCCTTCGAAGAGGCACGGTCTTACCTGGAAACTGCCCACGAGATGCTGCCGAGCTACACCGGCTATCCAAGCCCGGCACTGGTGCTGTCGCAGATTTATGAACGTGAAGGCAATCGTGAAATGCAATTGCAGTGGCTCGAGCAACTGCTGGAAAACCTGCAACACGATTACGGATCGGCAATGATTCTTGCCGAGGCGGCGCTGGAGGCGGGGGACATGGAGCGAGTCGACTACTATATCGACCGGGCCCTGCAGGTAGACCCCTACCGACAGGATGTGCACCTGTTAAAAGCTCGCTACGCCGATACGGTCAATGATACCCAGTTGGCCGTGACGGAATACGAAGTGCTGATGAAACTGGAGATCACCGATCCGGTGGAGGCGCGCACCAACCTGGCAGAAGCCTACCTGAACAATGGTCAGCTTGCCGAGGCCAAGCAGAATGTCCTCTACGCCCTGGAACAGGCTCCCAGTTTTCAGCGCGCACAACAGCTGCTGCTGGATGCCGTGGACGAGGAAGCTGCCCAGTGAGCCTGACCCGGCGTTCAATAATTGCCCTGGCCTGTCTCTTCGGCAGCCAGCTGGCAATGGCGCAGGTGTTCCCGCTCTCCGAAGGACTAGGCGGCAATGAAGACCTCGGTATCTACGGCACCGAGGTCACCGAGTTCACCTGGCTGCGAGGGCAATATACCAACTACGGCGGTGGACAGGGCGGCTTCGGTTTCCGGCGCCGGGGTGGTTGGTGGGATACAGACTATCCGGATTCGGATGAAAATTTTCTGCGGGGTGTGCAGCGCTACACCAATGTGGATACCAACCCGCGCAACCACACGTTCCTGGCGCTAACCGACCCGCGTCTGTTTGAGCACATCTTCCTCTACATGAACTGGAAGCGGGTGCCCATAGGTTCCTCCTACAGTGGTCCCAATTTTACGCCGGAAGAAATCGAGGCCATGCGGGAATTCATGTTCAGGGGCGGCCTGATCATGGTGGATGATTTCTGGGGCGAACCCCACCTCGATGACATGTTTATGGAAATAGGCAAGATCTTTCCTGACCGGGAAATCGTGAAACTGGATACCAGTCACGAGGTCTTCCATATATTCTTCGATATCGATGAGTTAGCGCAGGTGCCGGGCCGCATGGTGACCTGGGACTTCGGCGGTTTCATGAGCCTGGATGATCCCAATTATCCCCCGGAGATTTATGCGGTGCTGGATGATGATGGTCGCATCATGATGGCGGCTCACTACAACACGGATCTCGGGGATGGCTGGGAACATACGTTCTATGAAGCCTACCCAACAAAATATACCAATGAAGCTTACAAGATAGGCATCAATTTTCTTATTTACGCTTTTAGCCACTGATAGACGGGAACAGCACATGGCAGAAACAGAAGAAGTATTGGAAATGGACAACCAGGATGATGTTGCCCTGGTCAAGCGCATGCAGGAAGGTCGTGACCAGATTGTTGCCGAGATCAAGAAAGTCATCGTGGGCCAGGAAGGTATTATCGATGAGCTTTTGATTGCACTCTTCGGTGGTGGTCACGTACTGGTCACCGGTGTGCCCGGACTCGCCAAGACGCTGTTGATCAAGACGGTGGCCGATATCCTGCAGGTCGACTTCAGTCGCATCCAGTTTACCCCGGACCTGATGCCTGCCGATGTGGTCGGTGCCGAGGTTGTGGAAGAGAAAAATGGTCAGCGGGAACTCAAGTTCGTGAAGGGCCCGATCTTCACCAACATCCTGCTCGCCGACGAAATTAACCGAACGCCTCCCAAGACCCAGTCGTCCCTGCTGGAAGCCATGGAAGAGCGCCAGGTCACTGCTGCCGGTGTTACCTATCCCATGTCGAAACCCTTCTTCGTGCTGGCAACCCAGAACCCGATCGAACTGGAGGGTACCTACCCACTGCCAGAAGCCCAACTCGACCGCTTCATGTTCAAGATCGAGTTAGGTTATCTGTCGGAAGCGGATGAGGTGCAAGTGGTCAGCCAGACAACCCAGACCCATGACAATCCGCTGGCCCACCCGCTGGGTGGTGAGGATATTCTCGAATTCCAGCGCATCGCGCGTCAGGTGCCTGCGGCTGAGGCGGTCATCAAATACGCGGTGAGGCTGGTGCATGCCTCCCGTCCACAGAGTGAAACTGCCCCCGACTTCGTGAAGGACTGGGTCAGCTGGGGGGCGGGTATTCGCGCGTCCCAGAACCTTATTCTTGCCGGCAAGGTGAGGGCGCTGCTGCACGGACGGTATAACGTATCCTATGGTGATGTGAGAGCCCTGGCGCCTTCAGTTTTACGCCATCGGGTGCTGCTCAACTTCCATGCCGAGGCGGAGCGGGTTACCACCGATCAGGTTATCCAGAAATTACTCGAGGCGGTGCCTGAGCCCACTTCGGAAATCTAGACACCGGGTTCCTCGTTGCAAGCGCGATCCACTTATAGCCGTATAGTAGCCGTATGTCAGAATCACTGAATTTTCTCGATCCATCCGTCCTCTCCGGGCTCTCCAACCTGGAACTGCGGGCGCGAACCGTCGTTGAGGGCTTTCTCTCGGGTTTACACAAGAGCCCGAATCGTGGATTCAGTGTGGAGTTCAATGATTATCGCCACTACCAGCGCGGCGACGACATGCGTCACGTGGACTGGAAGCTTTACGCCCGCAGCGACAAGTTCTACATCAAGCAGTACGAAGACGAAACCAACGTGCGGGTGGTGATCCTGCTGGATGTCAGTGCCTCCATGGATTACACCTCGGGCTCGGTCAGCAAGCTGAATTACGGCATCACCCTGGCTTCGGCGCTGGCCTACTTCATCATGCGGCAACGCGATGCCGTGGGTCTTATCACCTTCGACGACGAAGTGCAGGAATACATTCCCGCCAAGTGCAGGCAACCGCATCTGATGCGTATACTGCGCACCCTCGCCCATGTTGAGTCGGGCAACAAGACCAACGCGGTGAAACCGCTTTCTGACCTGGCGGCGAGCCTGCACAAGAAGAGCATGGTGATCCTGATTTCCGACCTGCTGGACGACGAGGAGAGGGTGATCAACACCCTGCAGAATCTGCGTGGCATGGGTAATGATGTGATTGCCTTCCATCTGATGGACGAGGCGGAACTCAAGTTCCCGTTCAATGAAGCCTCAGAATTCGTCGACATGGAGAACCAGGAGACCTACATCACCTCGCCAGCGGCGATTCGTGAAGCCTACCTGGAAAATCTCAATGAGTACCTGTCCTTCTGCAAGAAGAAATGCCAGAGAAGTGGGGTCGACTACTGCCTGTTGAATACATCGGAACCGCTGGACGAGGCCCTGTCGGCCTACATGACGAAGCGGGCGAGGAGTTTCTAGGTCCATGGTATTCCTCACCCCGATATTCCTGCTTGGCCTGCTGGCCGCACTGATTCCCATTGCGATACACCTTATTCGGCGCGAGAAACCACCGAAGGTTATGTTCAGTACCATTCGGTTTCTGAAGAAGACGTCGAAGAAGCTGGTGCTGTTCCAGCAGTTGCAGCAGATCGCCTTGTTGCTGTTGCGCGCCGCCGTGATCGTCTTGCTGGTGATCGCCTTTGCCCGGCCCCTGTTTAACCAGTCGGTAGCGCGTCTCGTGGACGCCGATCCCCAGTCTGCCGTGATCCTGCTCGATGTCTCCATGAGTATGCGCTACGGAGATACCTTTGAGCGCGCACGGGAGGAAGCGCTGGACATCATTGGCCGCATGGGTGGAGGTGATGAAGTGGCCCTGGTGACCTTTTCTGATTCGGCACAACTGGTGCGGGAACTGGATACGGACATAGCCAGTGTCCGGGCATTGATCAACGAAGTGGACGCGCCTGGTTACGGTAGTACCCGCTTCTACCCCAATTTGCGCCTGGCGGACCAGCTGCTGGAGACGGCGCAGTTCGATAATCGTGCGGTTTACCTGATTTCCGATTTCCAGGACACGGGCATGCAGGATGCAGATGAGTCCTGGAAACTGGCACCCGGAATCGCGCTGACCACGATAGACGTTGGAGAGGTCGAGTCGGTGAATCTGGCGCTGACCGATGTGCGTTCACCGGAGCAGCTGCTGGAGGATGCCGCAGAACAACAGATCCTGGCCAGGGTACGCAGCACCGGCACGGTGTACCGGGATGCGGGCGAGGTGTCCCTGAGTATCAACGGCCAGATGGTGGATCGGGTACAGGTGGATCTCGGTGAAAGATCCGAGGAAGTCGTGACTTTCAGCAGCCTGTTCGAGGCCGAGGGAACCTATACCGGTGAGGTCAGGGTCAGCGGCGACGGATACAGCGATGACAATGCGTTCTATTTCACTGTCGATGTACTGCCCAAGATTCGGGTGCTGGTGGTCAATGGTGAAGCATCGGAAAACTGGTTCGATGATGAGGGACACTGGTTTGGTCTTGCCGTGGGTGGCACCGACGCGTCCCCGTTCGATCTGCAGAGTGTCGAATCGAGCCAGTTGAGTGCCGCTGCGCTGCGCCAGAGTGATGTGGCTGTCCTGCTCAATGTGGGTGATCTCACTAACGGGCAAGCCGATGCCATCACGACCTATGTAGAGCAGGGTGGCAGCCTGCTGATCGCTCCCGGCGATCGCGTGGAACCGGAAGTATTTAACCGCCAGTTTGCGGAAATCACACCCGCCAGTCTGCAGCGCCCCACAGGCCGCATCGACGACTACCTGGTCATCGCTGACTACGACCGGCGACACCCAGTGCTACGCCCCCTGGTGGGTGACTGGACGGCACGCTTCGAGGGTCACTGGCCCATGCAGGCCCGGGACGATGCCGCTGTGCTGATGCAGTTTGACAACACCGAGCCGGCACTAGTGGAGAGGGATTATGGGCAGGGCAAAGTCATGCTGTTTGCCTCGACACTGGACCTGGAATGGAACAACCTGGCGTTGCAAGGCCTGTATCTGCCCTTCGTGCATGAGACCTTGCGACACCTGGTGCAGACCGATGTCCGGCAGCGAGCCTATGCGGTAGGCGACACGATCAATCTCGATACCCAGGGCAGTGCCGCCTCGGTCTCGGCCAGGAATCCCTCCGGATCGGATATCCGGCTTGTGGACAATGCGGTCTTCACCGCGACCACTCCCGGCTTTGTCACGGCGACGATCGACGGTAACGAAGCCCGCTATGCGGTGAATTTCCTCCCCGAAGAATCCTATCTGGCGCGGGTGGCGCCGGCCACGCTCTACGATGCGGTTATCAATCCGGATACCAGCCCCATTCAGTCACGGGAAGTGCAGACGGCGCAGATGATCGAGGAACTGGAGCGTCCGCAGCGCATGTGGTGGTACATCCTGGTAGCGGTGATGTTGCTGATACTGGCCGAAGCGGTGATTGCTAACCGCACCTATCGCTAGGGCAGGACTGCAGCATCCGTCCGTCTTCCTCAGGCGGAGCTCGATTCTCCTTTGCCAAACCCTTTGCTTGCCCAAGCCCATGACGAGGCTCAAGACACCGAATTCCTGGCGGGGAACGGCGCGGGTGCCGTCGATCTGCAGGACTTCCCGAGCAAAATTCGCCAGGCAAATATGACAATTTTTTACGCACCAGAACAGTGCGTAAAAAATCAAGGTATTGATTTTAAAGGGTATTTATTTTGAGTCTGTAACGTTAATGTCATATATTTGTAAAACGTGGCGAAAAACTCCTTGAAAAATAGATACTTATAACTCATGCTGGAAATATTACAGGCGTATCCAGTATGACTCATAGCGAATCAGGCAGGATAAAAAAGCACCCAGGACATTCACTCTTCTCGGCTCTCCTGCTCGCCGGCTTGCCGCTGCTGCTTGCCAGTCTCATGGCACAGGCTCAGGAAGACTATCCCGCGTCGGCCCTCACCCAGGCCTGGTCCCAGCAGCCTGCCGCGCTGCTTCCCGCGGTGTCGACGACGTTGCTTTCCGAGGAGTTTAATCCCTTCGATGATCAACAACTGGAGGACCTGGTGGTGGCCGCCCGTCAACAGCAGGAGGCCGGAGCCCATGCAGTGGCACTGCGCTTGCTGGATCAGGCCTGGCAGGTTAGCCGGGTCGCCTATGGCCTCTATCATGAATCCCAGGTTCCCTTGCTGGAAAGCATGATTGCCAGCCAGATTGAACTGGAAGACTGGCAGGCAATCGATGATCACTATGGCTATCTGGAACTGATCTACACCCGCCTATATGAGATGGACGATCCGCGCCTGGAGTCAGGCTTGCAGAAGGTATCTTCCTGGCATATCAATGCCTTCAACGCGAACGTCGATGGCAAGCGGGAAGAGCATCTGCGCAAGGCGCGGCAGGTATTGAAGACCCGGCTCGAAGTCGCCGAACTGACCTTGCCCGCTGGCGATCCCAGGTTCGCGTTCCTCCACGAGAGCATCAGGCTTAGTGAACAGCACCTTTATCTGATGTCTGAACGCTACAAGATGATGAGGCAGAAGCAGCAACAGGCCGCCCGCGACAGCCTGCTGGCGACGCTGGACTGATACCCGACAAGGCCAGACTCCTGGCTGTTAACTGCCTGAATATTCTATCTGCTCGATTCACCTGTGCCTTTGCCGGGATGGCCGACGGTCTGCATTGATGCAAGCAGCGAGTTTTGTGTTGTGGAACGACTGTTTGCCGCTTGGGACAGTGCACGCCCGCAACGAATGAGCTGTATTGCGCGGTGCAGGGGGGAGAGTTTGCGGCTGAAGCCGCCTGGGTGAGGCGCTAAAGCGGAAACTTGAAAGTGACTCAATGCTTTAGAAAAGGGGGGAACAAAGAAAAACTTCCAAGCTCCGTACTTTAGCTCTTTGCCATCGAATGCTTGATTCCATTTAGGCACCCAACGACAAAGTGAACTGATAGTAACACAGCTTTTCAAAAGCGTCAGCGTGGTAACAATTTGTCACAATGCAGGGAATACGTGGCCTGAAGAGCGATCGATCGGTTTTTGGATGGAGCGAACGCTTGTTCGGTTCCTCGAATTCAGGCAACTGCAGAGGCGACTGTCGGGCCCAAAACGGGCCGCGTCTCACAGTATCTAGATGTCGTGGTCTTCACCGGGGCCAGGCTTGAGCGCTGACTTCTCGTCTTCGGGGGTTATGATGCCAAGGCGTTTGGCGCGCCGTTCCCAATTCTTCTTCGCCAGCGCCTGCATGTCTTCTTCGCTGTCGGATTCATCGACGATCTCAAGTCCGAGCAGGGTCTCGATGATGTCTTCCATCGTCACAATGCCTTCCATCGCGCCAAACTCATCGACCACCAGGGCCAGGTGTTCCTTGCGGGATATGAAATTATCCAGCAGCTCCGGTATGGGAAGGGTCTTGTGTACGACGATGATATCCCGGCGAATAGCATTCAGGGTGAGGTCTCCCTCGTTCTCCACAAGCTTCAGCAATAACTCATCTTTCAGGATATAGCCGGTTACGTTGTCGTTCTGTTCGTGGTAGATGGGAATGCGGGAGAAGGGCAGGTCCGCATTCTGTTCATGAAACTCACGGATGGTCATGGTGTCGCTGGCGGCAATCACCACGATGCGTGGGGTCATGACATTCTTGACCAGTACCCGGGAGAACCGCAGGAGATTGTGAATGATCGTTTGTTCATTTTCCTCGAGGGCGCCGCTCTCCGTGCCCAGGCGCGTCATGGCGATGAAGTCGGTACGGCTAAGCACGGGCTTGCTCTTGTCCCTGTTCAGGTGGCGCGTGATGTACTGGCTAACCCACACCAGCGGAGCGAGGGCAAACAACATCACCTTCAGCGCGGTGATGGAAAACGGTGTCAGGGATTCCCAGTTGTTGGCACCGATTGTCTTGGGAATGATCTCGGAGAAGATGAGAATCGCCAGGGTCATCAGGCCGGCGATGACGGCTTCCCAACTTATCAGGGAAACACCAAAGAGTTCGATCGTTGTCCCGCCGAACAGCACGGCGGCCTGAGATCCCACGCCGATGGCGCCCACAGTATGGGCGATCGTGTTCAGGGTGAGAATCGCCGCCAGTGGACGATCAATATCTTCCTTGAAGCGCACCAGATCCTTGGCGAGGTGGCCGCCTTTCTGCTCCTGGATGCCCACGTAAGCTGGCGTAATGCTGAGCAGGACCGCTTCCAGTATGGAGCAGAGAAAAGAGAAGAAAATGCTGACGAAGAAAAAAGCGAGTAGAAGTCCCATTGGGGCCTTGGCTTATTGGAATCTTGCAGGGAAAGGATTGTTACACGAAATCGGGAGCAGGGCCAACGACCATTGCCGCTCTCCTGAGCCGGAGCTCAGGAGACGCTGGCTGCTGCAGGCACCTGCTCAGATCGGCGGAAACGCTGGAACATGCCACGAATTGAGCCGGGCAGGGCCAGCATGGCTGGGGTGACCACCAGGGTGAGGATAGTGGCGAATGACAGGCCAAACACGATCGTGGATGCCAGCCCGGACCACTGGGATGCAATGGGACCGCCAATTTCTATCTCCGCCCCGACCAGATCGATGGATATGCCCAAAGCCAGAGGCAGAAGACCGAAACCGGTGGTGAAGGTGGTCAGGAATACCGGGCGCAGACGCTGCACTCCGGTGTGTACGATGATGTCCTGAATAGTCCAATCCGGGTGCTCGTCGCGCAACACGTTGAAGGTATCGATCAACACGATATTGTTGTTCACGATAATACCCGCCAGGGCGACGATACCGATGCCGGTCAGCATCACGCTGAATGGCATTCCCGTTGTCAGTAATCCTAACAATACACCTACGGTAGACATCAGGACCGAGGAGAGAATCAGCAGGGCCTGATAGTAGCTATTGAACTGGGTTACCAGAAGGATCGCCATCAGGGCCATGGACAGGGCGAAGGCCTGCACCAGGAAGGCGGCACTGTCGGCCTGCTCCTCATTGGCACCGCGGAACTGGTAGAACACGCCAGGAACAGTTGGATTCTCCTCCAAATAGGCGGCGACTTCCTGCAGCTTGTTGGCGGCCAGCACGCCTGGTGCCGGATTGGCGCGTATGTATACAACCCGGTTACCGTCGACTCGTTGAATCTCGGTCACCTTCTGTCGTGGTTCCCGGGTGACGAAACTACTCAGGGGTACCGGGCCGTTGGCGGTACTGATGCGAATATCGTCCATCTGGTGCAGGCCACGGTACTCGACCGGGTAACGAACCCGAATATCGACTTCTTCTTCACTGTCGTTGGGACGGTAGTCGCCCATGAAGACTCCATTGGTCATTAACTGAATGGCCGTACCGATTTCCGCCATATTGGCACCCAGCATGGCCGCGCGGGCACGATCCACATTGATCTCCCATTCGATCGCGGGCACCGGCGTGGTGTCGTCGATATCGATCAGGCCGGTCATCTGCGTTTCCATGAAGTTGCGAATGCGATCCGCCTCGCTGTACAGCAGTTCCAGGTTGTCGCCGGACAGCTCAACCTGGATTTCCTTGCCCACCGGCGGGCCCTGTTCTATGGAGACTATCTCGGAGCGGACTCCCGGAATCTTCGATAGGGCCTCACGGTACATGGCCTCGATTTCGAAGCCATTGGTCTCGCGGGTGCGTCGATCCGTCAATTCGATGAAGATGGTACCGATCAGATCGGGAGCGGCGGCTTGTCCGCCACCCATCTGTTGGCCGGCGCCGGACTGGGTCACGATACCGTCGTAGTAGCCCACTTCCTGGATGCGACGTTCTGCATCCAGCATGATATTGCGTAGCTCGGCCGGCGAATAATTGCCGCGGGCAAAGATCTGAACCTGGGTCTGCAGAGGCTCGGAGGATACGAAGAATTCGAAGCCAGCGCCCCAGCGCATGTAGGCTATGACCACGCCGATCATGACCACCAGGGTTGCCGTGAGTACAGTGCCAGGAATGCGCACGGCAAAGGCGAGTATGCGTGCATAGAGCCCGGTGACCCCGTGTACCTTGGCCGGATCGCCTTCTTCCAGCTCGAGCAAGTGTTGCTTGTCAGCCTCGCTGGACGTGCCAATCAGGGCGCCTATCGCGGGCGCGAACAGCAGTGCATAGAAGAGCGAGCCGACCAGAACGGCGAATACCGTAATCGGCAGATAGCTCATGAACTGTCCGGATACGCCGGGCCAGAACATGATGGGCAGGAATGCGGCGAGTGTGGTTGCCGTGGATGCCGTGATAGGCCAGAACATGCGACGCACGGCCGCCTTGTAGGCTTCCCGGCTGTCGAGGCCTTCCGCCATCTTGCGGTCGGCAAATTCCACCATCACGATGGCGCCATCGATCAACATGCCGAGGCCCAGCAAGAGGCCGAAGATCACCATGAAGTTATAGGTGAAATCCAGCATGTTGATGATGATGAAGGCGAAGAAGAACGAGAAGGGCACGGCCATGGTTACCAGCAGGCCGGAACGTACACCCACCGCCGCGATAACGACCACCAGTACCAGAGCCATGGCCGTGGCCATATTACCTGAGAGGCCAGCATTCTGTTCCAGGGTCAGTGGAATCGTATTGTTGATATAGGACAGGGTGACGGCAGGTGGCAGGGAGGGGCGCATTTCCTGTACCAGCGCGTCAATGCCTTCCATCGCCTGAATCAGGTTGGCGCCCTTGCGCTTCATCACGTTCAGGGAAATGGTCTGGGTATGGTTCGAGTAGGAGTAGCGAGTGGCATCCTTGAATGTACGACGCACGTCGGCGAGGTCCGACACGGTCAGGACGCCCATTTCGGTTGATGCCAGGGGCAGGTTGAAAAGATCGTTGGCCTCTTCTATGAGACCGGGTACCTTCACGGAGAAGCTGCCCTGTCCGGTATCGACCTGTCCGGCCGCAATCAATCGATTGTTGCTGGTAACGGCCTGGACGATGGCGCTATTCGGAATGCCGTAGGTTTCCAGTTTCGACGGATTGATGACAGCTTCCAGCAGTTCCTCCCGGTTGCCTACCATGGGCGCTTCCAGGATATCGGGTAGCAATTCGATTTCTCGCTGCAGGTTTTCCGCCACCCGCAGCAGGGTCCGCTCAGGCACGCCCTCGCCACCGATCGCAATCTGCACGATGGGCATGGAGACGGCCGAGACCTCCTGAATAATAGGCTCCTCGGTGGACTGGGGGAAACGGGCCTTGGCGCGGTTCACCGCCTCCCTGATTTCCGCCAGGGCTGAAGCCGAATCAAAGCTGATATCGAATTCAGTCAGGATAGTCGCCGCGTTTTCACTCGAGAATGAACTGACTTCAGTCAGGCCATCGACAGTCTTCAGTTCCAGTTCCACGGGCTTGGCCAGCAGGCGTTCGGCGTCTTCCGGCGAGATGCCTTCGTGGATGATCGTGGTAACCACCAGGGGTACCTGAACATCCGGGAACATCTCGACTGGGATGGCACGGTAGGCGGCCAGTCCGGCGAGCAGGGTCACGACGAAGATGCTGAGGGTGGTTCGCGATCGGCTGATTGCAGAATCTATGTATCCGAGCATGATGAAGCAGTTCCCTGTGTGTTAGTCCCAGTCGAAGTTGGCCTGCACGATCTGGCCGGGGAATACGATTTCCTGTCCCAGGGTAATCAGCACCACGTTACCGTTAAGACCGGTAACCCAGATGCCGGGATTAAGCTGGTTGGTGTCATCGCCAACGATTTCGACATTACGGAAGTAGACTTCATTGTTCTCATCCAGCAGTTTCACACCGATTCCACCATTGTCATCCAGGGTCAGTGCGGACGACGGAATACGGTGCGCCATGATTTCCGACGCATCGACGAGGATTTCCGTGGTGATGCCATCACGCAGCGCTGGCTGGCCCGCGTCCACTTCAACCTCTATACGATAGCTGCGCGAGATCGGATCGGCGGCGGTAGCCAGATAAGTCACTGTCCCATTGACCCGCTGGCCATTGAGCACCTGGCCGATGGCACGGGAACCGGTTTGAATGCGGCTTACGGCCTGCTCGGGAACGAGCCCCACCAGCAGCATGGGGCTGTCATCCAGAATCGAGGCGCAGACAGAGCCCACATTTAACAGATCGCCCATCTCCACCGTTCGGGTCTCGACGACGCCATCGAATGGGGCGACGATGCGGGTATTATTCAGCGCGATCTCGGCGCGGGTGACGGCGGCCTGTGCAGACTCCAGTGCGGCCTTGAACTGGGCGACCGCGACATCGGATTGCAGATCCCGGCGCTGCAGGTCCACGGCTGCGTCGAATTCAAATTGTGCCTGTTCTCGACGGGCGACCGCCTCATTGAGGTTGGCCTCACGGTCATCGATTGCGATTTCGCAAAGTACTTCGCCAGCCCGGACCCGGGTTCCACGGGGTACTGGATTGTTGACGATACGACCGGCCTGCTCGGCTCGCACCTCGACATGACGAAACGCCTGGGTGCGACCACGTACGGTGAGTCGTTCGACATAGGATTCAGGCTGAATACGCTCGGCGCGCACGGTCATCACGGCCGGATCTTCACTCGCGGCCTGACCGGGGGATACTGCCTCTATCCGGGCAACGGGCGTCTCAGGCTCTTCAGCCGTACTGGATCCGGGTCGGGGAATGAGCATCCATACCGCCACGGCGGCGAATATGGCAATTGCGACGAGTTGCTGCTTTTTCACTTTGGCCTCCAGCCATTCTCAGAGCAGGGCTCAAACCCTGAAATTATAGGATACGCCAATGACAAACAGACGTACCACGCCCGTTTCCGTACCCGGATTGTTTTATTCGCGCTTGAGTTGCTCGTCCCTGTTATTGAGATTAGCCCTACATCCTGGGGCTTTGCAGGGAAGGGTAGATCCACCCTCCCGGAAGTGTTACGTATTGTAACGGAACGAAATCTGGTTGCAAGCGATGAATACAACAAGCAGTGCTCGCTTCACCCCATGATCCGGGCATCTGGCGGTATTGGGCGGGGCAGGAATTCTGTCCGAACTGTGCTAGCTTTCGCCATCAACAATAACGCCATTCACAAGGCCATCAAAGCGGGGAACGTTCGTGAAAGATTTGACCAGTAATGTAGCCATAGTCACCGGGTCCAGCAGCGGGGTTGGGGCAGCCACAGCCCGCCTCCTGGCGAGCCAGGCTTGCCATGTGCTCATCAACTACAATTCCAACGAGGCGGGTGCCCGGGCCGTGGCCGATGAGTGCGAGGCGGCGGGGGTCGAGACGATTATCCACCAGGGCAATGTGGCAGACGACAGCGATTGCATCGCCATGGCCGAGGCGGCAATCGCGAAGTGGGGTCGTATCGATGTCCTGGTGAACAATGCTGGCACCACGAAGTTCGTCGATCACGCGAACCTGGATGGATTGGACAAAGACGATTTTCGCCGCATCTATGACGTCAATGTTATCGGTGCCTACCAGATGACGCGCGCGGTAACGAAGCAGATGCAATCGCAGGCGTCTGGTGGTGCTGTGGTGAATGTCGCGTCCACTGCGGGAATCACCGGCATTGGCAGTTGTATTGCCTATGCGGCCTCCAAGGGGGCAATGGTTACCATGACCCTGTCCCTGGCCAGGGCGCTGGGGCCAGCCATGCGCATCAATGCTGTCTGCCCGGGCTTTATCGAGGGCGACTGGCTGCGTGATGGTTTCGGTGAAGAACGCTACCAGAAGTTGATGGAATTCAATCGCGAGAATGCGCCGCTGAAACGTACTGCCACTCCCGAGACTGTTGCCGATGCCATCCTGCATTTCGTCATAGGTTCACAGGTCGTTACCGGTGAAACCCTGATCGTGGATGGTGGTCGTCACCTTGCCATGGCGCCACTGACCAGGCGTTAGCCAGGGCTCAGGCAGCCTGTTGTGGCGGGGACGGGCAGGGTGAACTTACCTGGCTACAGGTTTCTTCTGCAGTTTGCGTTGCAGGGTGCGGCGATGCATCTTCAGTTGGCGTGCGGTGGCGGAGATATTGCCATCGTTTTCCTTTAACACCTTCTGGATATGTTCCCATTCCAGGCGTCTGACCGACATGGGCTCCATCTTGTTCGCGTCGCCTATTGGTGAGTGTGGTGTGGATTCTTCAGGCAGCAGGGCGGCCAGGATCTCGTCGGCATCGGCCGGCTTTGCCAGGTAGTTGTGGGCGCCGAGTTTGATGGCTTCTACGGCTGTCGCAATACTGGCATAACCGGTGAGCACCAGGATTCGCATGCCAGGATTAGCTGCCAGTAGTGGCTTGATCAGGTCCAGCGACGTTTCACCCCCCAGGTTCAAATCGAGAATGGCAAGATCCAGCGGCTGTGCCGCTATCTCCGCCTCAGCCTCGACTTTCGAGCTGGCTTGCACGACAGTGTAGTTGCGCTGCTGCAGGGCGCGTACCATGACGCGCGAGAACACTTCATCGTCTTCCACCAGCAGTAGTGTCTGGGTACGGGGGACGTTCATGGGCTGGGTACCTGTGAAGATTCGGGAAGTGGCAGGCGAATGAGGGTCAATGCGCCCCCCAGTTTCAGGTTAAACATCTCGATCGTTCCACCCAGTCGCTGAACCGCGGCGTTCGCCAGGAAGATTCCCAGTCCCATGCTGTCCTTTCGAGTGGAAATAAAGGGTTCACCCATGTTTTCCATGACCTTGGCGGGGATACCCGGCCCGTCATCGTTGATTGAGATTTCCACGAATTCGGCTTCCCTGTCGCTGACCCGGAACCTGACTTCCACACGCTGGGTGGCGGCCTTGATGCCATTCTCAATGATATTGATCACGGCATGCTTGACGCTGAGTTCGGCGGCAATTACCGGGTCGTGCTCGGCGTCCACGGTAAAACTTACCGAGGCGGACGGGTGGATGTTGGTAATGTAATCCTGAATATCCGAGACGAAGTCAGATAAACGGATGTACTCCAGCTCTGCGGGATTATCCTTCTGGTAGTAACGGATCAACTGATTGATGGAATCCTTGCAGCGTGTCACCTGCTGCTTGAGGATGCTGATGTCTTCCTTGATGTTAGCCTGACGCAGGCCTTCTTCGTCCAGCTTGTCCAGCTCGGTCAGCAGTACTGCCATCGTCGACAGGGGTGTACCAAGGGCATGTGCGGTGCCGGCAGCGAGGGTGCCAATTGCCACTAATTGTTCGTTGCGCATCTCGCTTTCACGCGCCTTGGCCAGGTTGAGTTCCCGTTCGCGAATCGCGCTCGCCATGCGGGTGAGGAATACGCTTATGAGGATTGCGCTCACCAGGAAGATTACCCACATGCCCACCAGGTGCAATTCGAAGATGGAGTTCTGGTCCATGCTCATGCCGCTGCTGTGATCGACACCCAGGTCCCGCAGGAGAAAATAGGTGTACATGAGGATGCCGGCCCCGGCCAGCGCATAGGCATAATTTCTGGACAGCAAGGTGGCGGTCACTGCCAGCAGAACGAGCATGTAGGAGATAAGTGGATTGCTCGCGCCACCGGTGTTAAGCAGCAGCACGAACAGAATGCCGACATCGATCAGCAGATGCAGAAATACTTCCCGGTCCCGAATCACGGAAGCATGCTGCAGACGCCAGTAGCCAAAGGCTATGGAGAGAACCACGGCGGCAATAAGCGACAGCACCAGCCGCAGAGAGATGCTGAGATCGGCGAAGCTCTGGAAGACCACCAGACCGATTGCGCCGAGAGCGGCAACGAAGGCCCGCAGCAGCAATATACGCTGCAGGCCCTGTTTCGCCAGGGCGCTCTGGTCCATTCCGTCAGGGACCAGGGCCTCCATGAGTTTCTGTATTCTGGATTTATTCTGCATCACGCCATTCTATCCCAAGCGGGCAATCAGATCAGTCCGGGCAGCCACTTTGCAAAGCCTACCCTGCGGGTTATATTGCAACGCCTTTAGCCAGCATTCTACTCTGATCTTGTCTCATAAATACGCTGAACCCCAAACTGATCTCCTGCCCCTGATTGCCGCTGCGCTGCGAGCCGAATATGGCGAATGCCCTGCGCTTTGCTACGGGTTGGGGGAGAGCGACAGACTCGTCGAGAGACAATTGAGTTTCCTGCAGGAAATACAGGAGCGGATCCTGGAGCGAATAGCGGAAGGGGGCAGCCTGCATCTGCGAGGGGCCAGCCTGGGCAGGATGCAACAGGGCCTGTCTGCTGCCGGCAGGACCGTGAGCTGGAGTCATCCGGATACCCTGTTACCCGATTTGCCCGAGAGTGATCCTGGGTCAGACACCAGCCTGTCTGCGACAGGCTTTCCAGTCGACGGCACGGCGCAATTGGATGGGCTGCTGCTGGAGGGTTCGATCAACTATCTCGATCAACTCTCCCTGCTCACCCGCATTCGAACCATATTAAAGGACGAGGGGTTCCTGTTCCTGTTCGGGGAAAACCTCGACGATGATTCCCAAATCGCGCGTTCGCCCCTGGCAAACCTGAGTTCACTGCGTCAGCTGTCGGAGCGCCTCGGCTATTGTCTGCTGGAAGAGCAGGACTATTCGGCCAACGCCCTGGATTGTGTTGAGCGCCTGTATGGGATCGCCTCGTCCCGATTGTCGGAGATCGCTTCTGCACTGGGCATAACAACGGAGCATGTGGCGGCCTTGCTGGGAGAACTGCAAGCCATCGCCGCCGAGTTCAAGTCAGGCAGGCGCTGTTTCCGGCTCTTTGTGCTGCAAAAGCTCGGCGACCCACCGGGCGAATATGCCCATGCCGAGTATGGTGACATCGCTTCTTTCCAGCCGACGGAGATTGCGTCCCTGTTTGAGGCAAGCTTTGGCGTGAAGTTCGACCCGGAGCTGTGGCACTGGAAGTACACACTTGGCGAGGGCGTCTGCGTGGTCGCGCGGGCCGAACCCGGTGCTGCCATCGTTTCCCATTACGGTGGTGCACCGCGGCAGATCGAATACTTTGGCGACTCGACCTGGGCGATACAGCCCTGCGATGTTATGGTGTTGCCAGAGGTGCGTCGACAGTATGGTCGTAACAGCCTGTTCTTCAAGACGGCTGCCACTTTTCTGGAGCGGGAAATCGGCAATACGGTGAACCACCTGCTGGGCTTTGGCTTTCCCAACCAGAAAGCCATGAATATCGCGCTGCGACTGGGGCTGTATGAGAAGACGGACGACTTCGTCGAGATACAGTTCCCTGCTGCGGGTGGGGAAGAGTCAGCCCATTTCGTCGCGAGCGCTGACATCTCCGGGCAAGACCATCGGGATGAGATAGACTGCCTCTGGGAAGCCATGCGGCTGCGCTATTGCGAAGCCATCATCGGTGTGCGTCATTCCACTTATATTGATTATCGATACTTTGATCATCCCTTTGCCCGCCGCGGGCACTATCGGCAGTACTTTCTCCGGGACAAGTCCACAGGCGCCGCCAGGGCATTCTTCGTGCTCAAACCCCACGAGCAGGATCAACTCTTGATGGACCTGGTCTGCGCGACAGATGCTATGCCGGCCATGCTTGCGGCAATTAACCGTTTCGTGGGCGAGCAGTCCGATGTCGGGCGACTTAAATTCTGGCTCACCCGCGAGTGGCAGAAGCGTCTGCAGCTCCCCGATGTGACTGTGCAAGAATTGGGTATTGAGATACCCTGTAACAGCTGGAATCCGGGACCCAGTGCCGGCATTCTCTACGGTGCCTGGTGGCTCACGGCCGGTGACATGGATTTTGTCTAGGTAGTTCCAGTAGCGCCTGAATAGGCAGCATAGCTGAATGCGACACGGTGGCGATAAGGTAGCGTCAAGATGGCGTCAAGATAGCGATAAGGTAAAAGACAAAAACTATAAAAGAAGGATAGCTTGAGCACATGGCCAGCACTAATATCTACCAACAGGACCTGGACAAGAACAGGGCGAACTTCGCCGCACTGACCCCACTGACGTTTATTGAACGTGCAGCCAGTGTTTATCCCGACCATGTTTCCGTAATTCACGGAGATACACGATATACCTGGTCAGAAACCTACAAGCGTTGTTGTCTGCTGGGCTCGGCGCTGGCACGCATGGGCATCGGAGAAGGGGATACAGTGTCTTTTATGGGCGCCAATACGCCGGAAACCTTCGAGGCGCATTTCGGTGTTCCCATGATCGGCGCCGTGCTCAATGCCCTCAATGTGCGCCTCGATGCCAAGGCGATTGCCTTTATTCTCGATCATGCAGAAACCAAAGTGCTGTTCACGGACCGTGAATACAGCGACACCATAAAAGCTGCGCTGGAACTGGTGGCGAACAAGCCTATCGTGATCGACATCGATGATCCTTACTTCGAAGGCGGAGAATTGCTCGGCGAAAAGAATTACGAAGCGGTGCTGCAGGAAGGTGATCCGGACTACCGCTGTTTCCAGATCGATGATGAGTGGCAGGCAATCAGTCTCAATTACACCTCCGGTACCACCGGCAATCCCAAGGGGGTAGTGTTCCATCACCGTGGTGCCTACTTGAATGCAATCTCCAATGTAATGAGCTGGGACATGGTGTCCCATCCGGTGTACCTGTGGACCCTGCCCATGTTTCATTGCAACGGTTGGTGCTGGCCCTGGAGCCTGGCCGCCGTCACTGGCACCAGCGTCTGCCTGCGACATGTCAGGGACGCGGCGATCTTCGATGCGATCAAGCAACACCGGGTGACCCATTTCTGCGGCGCGCCAGTGGTACTCAATACCCTCATCAATGCAGCGGATGAATTAAAGGAAGGCATAGAGCACGAGGTCAAGGCAATGACGGCAGGCGCCGCGCCGCCGGCGGCGGTGATCGCCGGCATGGAGAATATGGGCATCGGGGTCACCCATGTCTATGGCCTGACCGAAACCTATGGACCCTGTATCAGCTGTGCCCCGCAAGCAGCATGGAATGAATTAAGCGTTGAGGACCGAGCCGAGATGCTGGCCAGGCAGGGTGTGCGTGCACCGATGCAGGACGAGATGATGGTGGCCGACCCCGAGACCCTGGAGCCGGTGCCCAGGGATGGCAAGACCATGGGTGAGATATTCATGCGTGGCAATCTCGTCATGAAGGGATATCTGAAGAACCCGAAGACCACCCAGGAATCCTTCGCCGGTGGCTGGTTCCATTCTGGTGATCTGGCCGTCTGGCATGAAGATGGCTACGCCCAGATCAAGGATCGCTCCAAGGACATCATCATCTCCGGGGGCGAAAACATCTCATCCCTTGAGGTGGAGTCTGTCCTGTTCAAGCATCCGAAGATACTGGAGGCGGCGGTGGTGGCCAGTTCTGACGAGAAATGGGGTGAAGTGCCCTGTGCATTCGTCTGTCTGAAGTCTGGGCAGGAAATGACAGCCGAAGAACTGATAGCCTATTGCCGTGAAGAATTGGCCGGGTTCAAGATTCCCAAGAAGGTGGTGTTCGGTCCCATCGACAAGACTTCAACGGGCAAGGTGCAAAAATACCTGCTCCGGGAAAAAGCCGAGACAGTAGAGCTTGCTCTCAAAAAATAGTCAGTCAACTTTGATACGAGGAGAATTCATGAAATCCCTACTTGTGAAATCGGTCATGATCATGACCTTGCTGGGTATGAACCAGGCCATGGCCCAGGACATTCCCGAAACAATAACCGTAAGCAGCTCGGCCTTTGCACACCATGGCACGGTGCCTGAAGCCAATTCGGCCTATGGAGAGAACATTTCCATCGATCTCAGTTGGTCGAATCTGCCTGCGGGCACTGAACAACTCGCCCTGATCTGTGACGACCCTGTTGTGGTGGAAGCCGGCATGATGGAAACGCCGTTCGTGCACTGGGTTGCCTACAATATTCCGGCATCGGCTTCCGGCCTGCCTGCCAATATGAGCAAGGAGTCTGAGGTCACCGAAGCTGGCCTGGAAGGTATGATCAATGGCCTCAACGGACTGCGTCGCCCGGGCTATTTTGGCCCGCGCCCACCGGCCAATGGTCGTCTGCACGCCTACCACTTCCGCGTTTATGCCCTGGATGATGAACTGGATCTCGAGCCGGGTCTGGGCAAGGATGAACTGCTGGCCGCCATCGAGGGTCACGTGCTGGCCACGGGTATGCTGATGGGGCACTACCAGCGCGAGGAATGATGCCTCTGCACTGACAGATCGAAAAAAAGCGGGCACAGCCCGCTTTTTTTATGTCTCTGATTTTGAGTGGGTTTTCAACACAGCACAGGGGTTTTGCTGTCTGGTCACCAGGCCGGTCAACACCCGGTCACCCCTCGGTCAACTACCTCGTTCCAGGTGCATGGGTAATAGTCGGCTCGCTGCGGGATCGTTGCCCGTCGGCATCTTCGCAAGGAGTCATGTGGTTCTCCGAAGAAAGCTACCTCGGACTGAAAAGCGGGGATTGGCTCCTTGTATTTCGATTAACGATCAGCATCCCTGCCTCTTCACTTAAATCTTCTCGAAGGCTTTCAGTTCATTGCCCAGAGACTTCCAGTAGTGTTCCAGCCCTTCCTGCAGGTGCTCCCAGGAATCTTCGCTCGCCTCTGCGAGTTCGGCTAATTTGCCTCTTGCCTTGCTTGCCAATTCCTTGATCTCGTCCATTTTTTCGTGGTGCTCTGGCAGCAGTTCTTCTTCAGTCTGTTTTATGTGCAATTGCAGTCGCTCAACTTCTGCTTCCAATTCCGCCATCTTGGCTCTGACCTTCGCTTCATAGTTTTTTCGGCTGCTCATGGTGCCTCCACTGTGTGTTGGGTGGTTGGATTACTGTTACTTGTAACATCGCACGATCAGAAACGAATTGAGATCGATCAATGAAACTGGCGCAGCTATCTAAACCTGCTGCAGTATTACTGTTTTCTTCTTGCTAACTGGTAGCCGAACTGCCTAGAGTTCGCTGTCCAAGCCTTCGGTCAATTCAATATAGGTGCCCCATGGGTCGGTCAGGAAGGCGATGGCGATGCCCAGTGAGGCAACTTCGGTGTAGCCTCGATCCATGGTTACTCCCTTGCTCTCCAACTCGGCCACGAAGGCCTCCAGGTTGCTCACTTCAAACCCTATATGGTCAAGTGCGCGTCCCTGGGTGGCGGCCACATCCGCAGCGCCAGGTCCGTAAGTGAGATTCACACCGGGCAGGTCGATGGCAGGTTGGCCGATGCGGGTGCCTGCAATACCGCCGAAGTGTTCCAGATACCATTGTTGCATGGCTTCGCCTTCAGGATGGGCCCAATGGATATGGTGCATCTGTATCGGGTGTCCAATAGATGAGTTTTCTATCAGTTCGACTTTGAGGTCATCCGGGCCCAGCACGTAGGCGATGGTGTTGCCCCCGGGTCGGCGCGCGATACCCCCGGTGACTTCATAGACGGCGGGCAGTTCTTCCCGTGAGATCATGGTGTAGCCGAGTTCGACCAGACGGGCGACATCCGCCTCGATGTCCCGGGTCTCGAAACCCACATGATTCACCACTGAATCACGGGTGCCGCCGCTGTGCTCCCGCTCCGAGAACAGCACCAGGACATTGGGAAAGGCAATCACTTCACGGCGGGCGCTGCCGATCTCGGCGACTCTACCGCCCAGGCCTTCAACCCAGAATCGTCGTTGCTGGTCCAGGTTTGTGGTATTGATGTGGTGGTGTCCATAGGCGACTGCGGCGCCCCGGGCTGCTTCGAGTTGGGCGAATAGGGGGGTACTGGCCAGGCAGGCACAGAACACCAGCAGGAATCTGCTCATAGCAATTCTCACAATAGGGGGTGTATCCCCATGCAAAATACCGTAGATTGACGGGCTTGAACAGCCGGGGAGTGAGAGTTGCCAGAGCGGGCTCCTCGCTATACTGTTATCACCCAATTCAAGCTGGCGGGAGCAACCTACAATGAGCGATAACAACGATAAAAACCTGATCCAGGGCCAGGACATGAGACGGCGGAGATTTCTCACCGGAGCTGGATTGGCCGTGGCTGGCGCCTCAATTGCTGCCGCCAGCAATGCGGCAGCCCAGGCCGGGCAAAGCCCCTCGGGATTCACGCCTGAGCGCCATGCGCTGGATAGCTGGATGGATTCGCTCGGCGGCAGGCACAGGGCTTTCGTTGACTCGTCTACCGGGCCGGGCGGCATCGCCGCGGTAAACTTTGCGGCCAATATCCTGAATTCACACGCCCAGGGATACGGTGGCAGTGATGAGGATTACGGCATGATCGTTTGCTTCCGCCATGCCTCTGCACCCTACGGCTTCAATGACGCCATGTGGGCAAAATACCATGACGTGTTTGTCGGTCGCACGGGCGTGAGCAACCCCAGTGGTGAATCCGTTACCGTTAATCCCCTCACGGGCGAACGCACTTACGGTAACCGCGGCAACAGCCTCGCCAACATGAGTGGTCGTGGTGTGCACTTCGCGGTCTGCAATCTCTCAACCCAGGGCATGGCCGGGATGATCGCCCGCGCGCAGAACCGCGCGAGCGATGAGGTCTATGCCGAACTCGTGGCGAACCTGATTCCCAACGGGCAACTCGTGCCATCGGGTGTGATTGCTGCTACCCGGGCACAGGAATACGGTTACAGCTTCATGTATGCCTATGAAGAGTGGAGCTGATAAACAGGCGAGCTAGCACGCGCGCTGCAATAGCGCGAACAGAACGGGCGTGCACTGCGGTGCCAGCGACGATTTATGCGCGCATCCCGATTACGATGAGACGCTGTGACTATTTCTGCAAACAATGCCCTGCGCCCAGTGCTTCTGCTGCTCATCACAGCGGCGTGCTTCTCGCCGGTCCTGCAGGGTGGCTTCACCCACATCGATGACAATGCCTATGTGTTCCAGAACGAACACGTCAGGCAAGGCCTCTCCATTGAAAACATCGCGTGGGCGCTGCAGTCCATCGAGGTCAGCAACTGGCATCCCTTGACCTGGTTGTCCTATATGTTGGACGTGGAACTGTTCGGCGTAGCTGCTGAGCCCATGCATGCGGTAAACCTGCTGTTGCACCTGGCGAATAGCCTGCTGTTCTTTTATCTCCTGAAACGATTCTTTTCTGCTGACGCGGCTTTCATCGCCGCGCTGGTATTTGCAATTCACCCCCTGCATGTCGAGTCTGTGGCCTGGATTTCGCAGCGCAAGGAAGTCTTGAGTTACTGCTTCCTGATGCTCGCGTCCCATGCCTATGTCTCCTACAAGCAGGATGGACAAGCCAGGTTCTACCTGGCCTCCGTGGCAGCCTTTGCCGCCGCGCTGATGGCCAAGCCCATGGCAGTGTCATTTCCGGTGTTGTTGATCCTGATTGACTACTGGCCGCTGAATCGCTGGCCGGACCTCAAAGATGGACGTGCGATAGGCGTCTACGTGCTCGAGAAATCACCTTTCATCGTCTTCTCGGCTTTCGCCTGTGTGATGGCGCTGCTGTCCCATACCACTGCCATGGATGTCGCGGTGGACTATTCCCTGGGAGAGCGCCTGCTTATTGTCACATTGGCGTATGTGGAATACCTGAAGCAGTTCATTCTTCCCCTGAACCTGGCTTTCTACTATCCGATGCCGGAGCTCAGTCCCAGCTTGATGTTCTGGTTCAGTGCGGCGCTACTGCTGCTACTCTCCACCGCATCCATCGTTTTAGCCCGGCGCATTCCCTGTCTGTTCACGGCCTGGTGGTGGTATGTCATCGCGCTACTGCCAGTCATCGGTCTGGTTAAGGTAGGAGGGCAGTTCGTCGCCGACAGATACACCTACCTGCCGCTCAGCGGCATCTTGATGGCGCTCGCTTGGGGCGTGGATCGTTTGTCCTCCCAGGTGGAATTCAAGCAGAATCTGCCGGGTATCGCCGTCGCACTGGCGTTTGCCTGTGGCCTGCTGACCTTCAGCTACGCAGGCAGCTGGCGAGACGATATCACCACTGCCAGCAGGGCGATTCAGACGACCCCCGACAATCCGATCGCCTACGTGGTTTTGGTGCGCGGTGTTGAGGCGAAGGTGTTGCAAGCCGCCTTGCAGCAGCTGGCGGGGCAGAGTGATTGTATCGCGGGCTCAGTAGACGTCTTCGCGGGGCTGGATACGCATGAGTTGGCATGCCTGCAGGGCAGTGCCGTGGCTACCGAGCCCGACCAGTTGCTGCTCGCCACACATCACTTGCGCAGCTTTGCGCCGGAGCAGGCGGAGGCAATACTGGGGGAGCTTCAGGCTGCGCCCGGATCAGTGCAGCATGCTCCTGCGGCGCTGGTGAAGATCGTTGCGCGCACTGCAGCAAACGATACCGAGGCGGTAGCGGCGAGCATCAATGACGTGATGACCCTGCCGCGAAGTGCCGCGCGTGCGCTCGCCCTGTTCCTCGGCTTCTATCAGCTGGGCGATGTCGAGTCGGCCAATGCGTATCTGAACGAGGGCTTGCAGTTGTTGGCTGCCGGCTGAGGGTACTGGCTGCCGCGTCCGGGCCGCTGCTGCGATCGGGACAGCGGCTCACTATTCCGATGCACTGCCGCGGCAGCCTGGGGCAATACTGCCTAGAAATGTTCGATGATCTCGCCGACCACCGCGTCGCCGGAAATGTGAAGATCGACCTCCTGGTACAGGTGGATATCACCCAACACCCTGGAATCGCCATCAATCGTGATGTCGGGTCGCTTGCGGCTGAAATCGAAGAGACGGTCCCACCACTGGTGCTTGCCGCGCACGATAAGGTCTCCCGCTACTACGCTGCCATTCAGGAGCTCGATATTCCCATTGGCGGTCTCAATGTCTTCCCCGACCTGGGTATTGCGGACACTGATGCTGCCATTCACGGTTTCGATGGCTTTTTCAACATGGGTTCCACTGCCTGTTCGGATGCTGCCGTTTACTGTCTCCAGTGAACCCTGCACCGTCACGTCGGAACCGACCCGAATGCGCCCATTCACCGTCTGCGCGCTGCTAACCTGCACCCCATCCCCAAGCGTGATGCTGCCGTTGATGGTGGATACCTCGAAGGCGCTGGCGCCATCGGCAATGCGGATGCCGCCATTAACCGAGGATACGTCTCCGACCCGTTCGGCACCTTCAATTCTGATGCCCTGATTCACCCGGCTGATCTCTCGCAGATCACCGGCATGGGCCTCGCTGGCAAACACATAACTGCCCAGCAGCGTGGCCAGCACTGTGGCCATGCTTAATCGAAAGGAATGACTATACGCTTTCATATTCCGTTCCCCAGATGAAGACTGTTGTTATTCACTACTAGCCTTGTAGGAGCAAATAGAATGCCAATTTGTATTTTTCTTAAAATACAATGAGTTAGGGATCTATTCGGCAGAATCGCCTGGCCGTGTTGGCCAATACCGCCAACGCTTTTGGTTGAATTCACCAAATGCAGTTGGATCTGCACACAAGTGCTCAATGACCTTCAGGAGCTGTGATACTCTTGCGCTGCTATGAACAGGCGGCCATGCAGGGTCATCCATGCAAACCCTGCCCATCGACTGCCCACACGGACACCCGAACAGGAACTAGTGATGAATAGACTGCAATTTTTCCGGCGACTCTCCTTCTTGCTGACAATCGTGTCAGCTGGCCTGGGCCAATCGGTCCACGCGCAAAATGTGGTGGAGACAGACAGCCATCGCTTCGTGGAAGTCACGGAGGGTGTCTGGTTGGCTACGGGCTCAGGCTCGGTGTATACGATGAGCAACGCCATGGTGCTGGTGGGCAGCTTCGACACGCTGGTCGTTGACTCCCATGTGACTCCAGCAGCCGCGAGATCCCTGCTGGATTCGATTCCGGCTATAACGGACAAACCGGTACGCTACCTGGTAAACAGTCATTACCATTTCGATCATGCCCATGGTAACCAGGCGTTTCCGGAAGGCATCGAGATCATCGGGCACGAGTTCACCCGCACCAAGCTCAATGGCGAGGCGGGCAATGTGCTGGAAGAAAGAACCTTCCGAAGTTTCTCTGACCCGGTGCCCCAGACCGTGGCGAATCTGGAAAGTCAGCTTGCCGCCGAAACTGATCCTGCCCGACGTGCTCAGCTGCAGGAACGCCTGCGCGTGCAGCGAGATTATTTGAGCGCCATACCTGAAGTACGTCCCACGCCTCCCAACATCACGCTGGAAACCAAGATGACCCTGTTCCAGGTGGTGGACACTGGCAGTCGCGAGATTCAGCTACTGCATTTTGGTCGCGCCCATACCGGCGGCGATGTGGTGATCTATCTTCCCCAACAGGGAGTGGTCTTTACCGGGGACATGATGCTGCCGGGTCTTTCCTATATGGGGGATGGCCATGTCGATGAATGGCCCGAGACCCTGGAAGGCCTGAAGTCCCTCGATTTCGAGTACTGGTTGCCGGGCCATGGACCGGTGATGGAAAGCAAAGAGCCAATAGAAAACTTCCAGGCCTATCTGCGCGACCTGTGGGACAAGACTGCTTCCATGCACGGTAACGGGGTCGACTGGGAGCAGGCCGCAGAGCGCATCGACATGACGAACCATGCTGGCAACTATGCACAGATCCGGGGACCCGGAGTTGACCCTAGAGCGATCCGCCGCATCTATGAATTGCTCGATGCGCGTTAGACGAACCGGGCTCCCAACGGATTGCTCCCATGGATGATCGTCCGCTATTTATGCGACCAGGCCATAGTGCCGGGGATCTTGTAGAAGCCAGTGAGTGGAAAATACTGCGGGAGGAGCGAGGCCTGGTGGAAGTGGAAGCCTACCTGCCGTCCCAGGTCCTCAACCCGCGGGGTCAGTTGTTCGGGGGTTTCACCGGCACCTATGTGGACATGATATCCCTCTATACCTGTCGCACGCTGAACGAAGACAGCTCTGCATCGCCCTGGTCGGCCACCGTGAATATGCGCATTGACTACTTCGCGCCGGTGCTTGGCCCCCGTTTCAACTTGCTTGGCGAACTGATCAACGATGGCCGCAGCACCTGCCTCATTGCCACCACTTTCAGCGCGCTGGATGGCGAGAAACTTGTCTACGCGATCACTACCCTGCGCAAGAACGCCTGACCCACGGCAGACAACACCTTTGCCTGGCAATAGCACACAGGCATAAAAAAAGGCGAAGACCAGGTCTTCGCCTTTTCGTTTCGGGATGGGCAGGCCTACATGGAATAGCCTTTCTCATCGTGATCACTGATATCCAGGCCCTGTTGCTCGGCTTCGCCGGACACCCGGACGCCGGCGGTAATCGCACCCACCAACTTGAACAGGATGAAGGTCAGTATCGCGGTGTAAACACCGGTAGCGAGGATACCGGTAATCTGCACCATCACCTGGGAGCCAATCGTCGCGCCCTCGGCCAGGCCGTTACCGCTGAATATTCCCAGCTCGCCGGACACCAGAATGCCTGCCAGGAATGTACCGACAATGCCGCCCACGCCGTGCACCGGGAACACGTCCAGTGAGTCATCGATGCGCAGGGTTTGTTTCATATAGGTCGTCGCAAAATAACAGACCACGCCGCCGGTGAGGCCCACAATCAGCGCGCCCGCCGGACCAACGCTGCCAGAGGCCGGGGTAATGGTGGCCAGGCCGGCTACCATGCCGGTGATGGCGCCCAGTCCGCTGGGTTTTCCATACTTGATCCACTCTATGGCCATCCAGGTGGAGGCACCCACCGCCGCTGAGATGTGGGTGACAAACAGGGCCATGCCCGCGGCGCCATCGGCGGCCAGGGCGCTACCCGCATTGAAACCGAACCAGCCCACCCACAGCATGGCGGCGCCGGTGAAGCTCATGGTCAGGTTGTGGGGCAGGGTAGATGATGTACCGAAGTCCTTGCGTTGGCCCAACATGATGGCAAATACCAGTGCACCCACACCGGCGGTTACGTGGACCACGGTGCCCCCGGCGAAATCGATCAGCCCCATCTGGCCCAGCCAGCCGCCACCCCAGACCCAGTTGGCTACCGGGAAGTATACGACCAGGGTCCACAGCACACTGAACAGCAGCATGGCGGAAAACTTGATGCGCTCAACGAAGGCACCCACGATCAACGCCGGGGTGATGATGGCGAAGGTCATCTGGAATGCAGCGAACACAGTCTCGGGTATATCGCCGGACATGGCGTTGATGTCGACCCCGGCGAAGAGCACCTTGCTCAGGCCACCCCACCAGGCAGATTCCGAGGGGCCGAATGCGATGCTGTAGCCCACCAGCAGCCAGAGTATCGAGATGGCCACGGCAATTGAGAAGCACTGCATTAGCACCGACAGCACGTTCTTGGTTCGTACCAGTCCGGCATAGAACAGGGAGAGCCCGGGCAGGGTCATGAACAGCACCAGTGCGGTGGAAGTTAGAATCCAGGCTGTATTCGCGCCATTCAGGTCATCCTGGGCCGAGGCCATGGATGGTAGCAGGAGGAATAGTGTTGCCAGCAGCGAGGAGAATTTTATTGTTCTTGGCATGGGGTTTCCTCTACAGGGCGTCGTTTCCGGTTTCGCCTGTGCGAATGCGAATGGTTTGCTCGAGGTTGGTGACGAATATCTTGCCATCACCGATCTGTCCGGTACCGGCGGCCTTGCAGATGGCTTCGACTACCTGTTCCGCCAATTCATCGGACACGGCGATTTCGAGCTTGGCCTTGGGAAGGAAATCGATGACGTATTCGGCACCCCGGTAGAGTTCCGTGTGGCCTTTCTGTCGACCAAAGCCTTTCACTTCGGTCATGGTCATGCCGCTTACACCCAACTCGGATATGGCTTCACGCACATCGTCTGCCTTGAAGGGTTTTATGATTGCGGTAATCAGTTTCATTGCTTGTTCTCCTGCACTGTTTTGGGCCGACTTCAGGAATTGGGCTGGCTTGCACCGTATTGGTTCATTTTTAATTGGATTCCCAGCGAGTCACCGCTCAGGGCGCCCAGAAGTCGCGAAAACTTTATCATGCCGGCCCAAAAAGCACCAATCATGCGCAGCGGAAATAGACGAATTGCGAGGCCTGGCGGTCGTCGCAGAGGTCGATAAATCAGGTGATGCGCGTGCCATGGTGTGGCGATGCACAGTGGCTTGAAACCAGGTCCGGGGACAGGCAGGGAGTGGGGCAAAAAATTGGGGGTAATCACTCATTAGGGAGGGGGGAAGAAGAGATGAGTGATTACCCCCACAGTGGGGAGGGACTGCTTATGCAGCAACGCGCTGCTGAATACTGCGTACTGAATTAATGAGCGGCAGCATGACCACCGCGAAAACCACGATATAGCATGCGCCCAGTAGACCCAGTGTGACCTCGAGCCCTTTAAGCTGGGCCACATAACCAACCACCGGACCGCTGACAATGAATGACAGTCGGAACAGAAAGCTGGTAATCGAGTTCGCTGTAGCGCGAAACTCACTCGGTACACGCCGGTTCAGGGCGTTAACCAGAATCACTTGCTTGAGACCACGGCCCGCGAAGAGCAGCAGGGCAATGGCGATGCCCGCCCAGCCCTGGAACCAGGCCATCCCAAAATGGGCGGCGATGGGTAGCAGGCCGATAATGGTCAGTGCCGTGATCGCGCCGAAACGTTTTTCAACGGCGAAACCAAAGCGCGTGGCGGCGGCTGCAGTGAGACTCTGCGCACACCACAGGACTCCGAAAACTGCCAGCGACAGTCCCTGTGCCTCCCAGTAGGGCTGAATCAGCCAGATCGTGTTGAACGTGGCCAGGCTGTACAGGGGAATCGCAATCACGATTTGGCGCAGGATCGGATCCGAATGCAGCAGGTGCCTCAGAATCTCGATGATGCGAACTCGCTCGGCAATCTCCTCGCTGCGTCGGTAGGGCGGTTCCACGATATAGACCGCGAAAGCCAGGCACATCCAGGCTGCCACCGATTGCGCGATGATCATCAGGTCGAACGAATACAGGACAAATGCGCCACCCAGTAACGCACCCAGGGCCTCGGCGATGCACTTGGTCACACCAATATGAGCGATCGCCGAACTGTGCTCGTCCGATTCCTCGTCTTCGAGTGCCTTCCTGGTGTCGTACAGCAAGGCCAGATCGGCACCCGACAACAGGCTGGCTGCAACACCCAGGATGATTTCGAAGATCATCAGGCTGAAGAATTCATCGGCGAATATCAGCATGAAGTAGCCGCTGCCGTGAATCACACTGCCGATCACAAGCGCTGTGCGACGTCCGAAGATGTCAGCGAAGTAACCGGACGGTGCCTCGAAGATCACAATGGTGGTCGCGAATACCGCCTGCAGGTAAAAAATTTCTGCAAGGCTGAGTCCCTTCGATGCAAAGAACGGCACGATTACAGGGACGATCACCATGAAGCATTGGAAGAACGCCAGGCCATAGATCAATTGTATGTTTCTCTGCAGTTTTTCGGACACAATAGTCCCCCAGTACCCAACATCCAATGTGGGTAGAAATAAAATTTAACGCAAAAAAAAAGACCTCTAGTTGTTTGAACTTAGAGGTCTTTTCTTTGCTTCTTTTAGTAGTTGTCTACTATCCAGAAAATCGCTCCAGGTTCGCCGCCCAATTCTTCGCCACGCGCACGCAGGACTGATGACCTTGGGCGGCCTCAATCGTGTACATGGTGGATAGAATGGTAAAGGTGTTCATCGGTCTTACTACTTAACTTTTTGGTTCGGGATTGATTTTTGTAAACAGAGTTACTCTCGACGCGCGCATTTTACTCTGATCATGAATGTGGTCAAGAAAAAGTTTGGATGATGGTGTGATTTGGATCACTCAGTACTAAACTCTTGCTCATCCTTGATGACATATTCAAGCGAATCTCTCTTGCGTCCCCACACTGATGCAAGCAATGAGCCGCTGATGTTATGCCAGACACTGAAGATGGCACCTGGCAGCGCCGCCGTGGCAGAGAAAAACTCCAGCGCCAGTGCAACACCCAACCCCGAATTCTGCATGCCCACTTCGATGGCGATCGTGTGACTCTGGCGAATATCGAAACCCATCAGTCGTGACAGGAAGAAACCGCCGGCCAGTCCCCCGAGATTGTGCAAGGCTACCGCGATGATGGTCATGCCTCCCACCGCCAGCAGGCTGTCGCGATTGAGTGCCACCACGATGGCAATAATAAGCAGGATGACGATGATGGACAGGCTTGGCAGGTAGCGCTGAGCGCGTTCGACGGCAGTCGGCAGGAAATGATTGAGCAATGTGCCCAGTGTCACCGGCAGCAGCACCATCTGTACGATACTGACCAGCATGCCCAGTCGATCCACGGCAATCGCCTCTGAAAGATAGAACGCACACAGCAGGGGGGTGGCGACTACGCCTACCAGGGTGGAAGTAATGGTCATGCCGATGGATAGTGCCAGGTCGCCTTTAGCCAGGTAGCTGATCACGTTCGATGCGGTACCACCTGCGCAACTTCCCACCAGCACCATGCCTGCGGTCAATTGGGATGACAGTTGCAGCATCGTTGCCAGGGTCAGGGCCAGTATTGGCATTAGCAGGAACTGGAGCAGGACGCCGACCAGAACAGGTTTGGGGCTCCTGGCGATGCGCAGGAAATCTTCCTTGCCGAGGGTGAGTCCCATGCAGAACATCACTAGGGCGAGCAGCGGCACGATCAGCTCACTCAATCGGGAAAAGGCATCGCTGAACAGAAAGGCAGTGATAGCCAGCAGGAAAGCCCACAGCGGGAACAGGGCGTTGAATCGGGTCATTGTGTTTGCAGTTGCTTGGCGGAGGGCGCCAGCATACTGCAAATACCTCTCTTCATTAAGTGTTAAGGACTGTTATTAAGCTTCAATTCAGGCTGGATCTCTAAGCTGGCAGGATACTCTGCTGTAACCTTTATTGCGCCCTGGCGTCTATAGCAGTGGATGGGAGGCTACCGATTCTCTATTGGTAATGTGAAGGGTGCCGCCAGAAATTCTCTCAACAAGTAATAATCAATGATAACGGGGTACGAGAAATGATAAGAAAGGCTCTATTACTGGCGATGGCTATAGTCCTGACCGGCTGCCTCGTCACCGTGGATTCCGATTCCCGACCACTGCAAACATCCTGGGATGAGGGCGATGTACATCGCATGCAGGTGGGTCAGAGCGATCAGGAATACGTTCGAAACTCCTTCGGTGATCCCAGTACCAAGCTGAGCTATGCCGATGGCACCGAAATCTGGAAGTACCGCAACCGTTCCGAGAAAGACACGGAAGTCGGTGTGTTCCTGGTATTTTCGGTCGATGTTGAGGAAGAGCGTGTTGAGACGCTGTCCATCGAATTCGTGGATGGCATTGTCAGCAACTACTGGATTGAAGAAGACCGGTTCTAGTGGCTGAGCCCTGGTCGGGCGCGCAGGCAATGCAGTGCTGTGGTCAGAGTCCCCGTGGCTCTGACTGCAGGATCGTCTCCAGCCATCTTTCAATCTCATCCCAGTTCAGGGTGAATATGTGGTGGGCGCCCGCTACCAGGGCAGCATCGACCCTGGCCCCCTTGTCTGTCAGCAGACTCTCACTTTCCGCAAGCTTTCGATTCCAGCGAAAGTCATCCTTCTCGCCCACCCTCAGAAAAATTGGCAAGCCCTCCAGTTCCCCAAGCTGGTATTCCTCAAGGAGTCGCCCGGGGGTGGCTATGACTCCCAGGTAATCCCGTGGGTTCTGGGCGGCAATCGCCAGGGCGGCGCTGCCTCCCGATGATATCCCCATGATCAGGGGTTTCTGGTTCTTTATGGCGTAGCGCTCATGCAGCTGGGCCACGATGCCACTTATGAGGCTGCTGTGCTCCGTGAAGAAGTTGCGGCCCTGATCTGTCATCGGGACCACGATAGCCCAGCCCCGGTTAACCATTTCCTTACCCAGCCAGAATTGAGCGCGAGCCATGAATTCATTGTTGAGGCCCCCGGAAAGCAGGATGGCCAGGGGAGGCGGTGCTGTGGCATTCTCTGGCTCGAAATAGAGCACCCGCACACTCAGCCCATCCCCCAGAACGAGCGTATTTTCGGCGGCCGCTGTCGGCATGCCATACAGGAGAAGGCAGGCAGAGAGCAGCAAATGGATGTGTTTGAACATGGTGTTCCGGGCCTCGAGACAGGGAAATTATATCAGCAGGCCCCCGTGAACCGACGTCCTATGAGATGAAACACCCCGGAATCCGGCTATTCTACGGATGTTGGCGGTGAAAACGCCCGTGAGCTGGAATCTGTAACCTTTTATATGGCCCCCCGTCTTTAGTATCAAATGCTAGCGCAATACCAACAGGCAATAACCCAGCATCGGCAGAGAGTGTTCTCTTTTGCCCACTACAGCCTGCGCGCCAAGGAAGACGCCGAGGACATTACCCAGGAAGTCTTCATCAAACTCTGGCAGCACTGGCAGAAGATCGATCACAGCAAGCTGGGGGCGTGGCTGATGCGGGTGGCACACAATGCGGTGATTGACCACGTGCGGAAGCAGAAAAACGTGGCCAGCCAGACCGATGACTACGCAGAACCGGAGGAGCAGGCTGCAGAAGTCCTGACCGAACAGCAGGTGGATGACGGGAGATTTAAGGAGGAACTCATGGCCAGTATCAAGCTATTGGATGATCCTTTCCGCAGCATCATCATCATGCGCGACATCCAGGGCATGAGCTACAGCGACATCCAGCACACGCTCGATATGAGTGAGAGCCAGGTAAAGGTGTACCTGCATCGCGGTCGGCGCAAATTGAGAGAGAACCCGGCTCTGAGGAATTTGTTCGATACCATGACTGGCAGGGATGCAGGACGGAAGAGCGCATCAGGGCCAGCCAGGGCCGATGTGGTCGAGCTGGGTAAACGGAAATAACAACGTTGGGTAAACCGGCGAAGCAAGGCCAATAAAACACAATAAAGCAGGGCAAGACGGCAGGACCAGAAAGCAGGTCAAGAGAGCCTGCCAAGGCAAGACCCAATAACCGAGTCAACGAGTAGAAACAGGTTAACAGTGATGAACAGCAACAATGAAACCCAATGCTATTTTGTGCAGTTGCAGATAGATAGCTATCTCGATGGGGATCTGACTGCAACTCAACAGGAGTCATTCATCCGTCACGTGCAGCAATGCACCGAATGTGCCAGTGAATTCCGTTACGCAAAGACTATCCAGGATAGGCTGGTGGATCTGCCCCTGATCGACTGCGCAGACAGCGTCGTGGAGTCGCTGCTTACAACGGCGCAGGGTCACCCGCAGGAGCAGCACAACAGGCAGAAGGCTGGTGGCTCGGGTCTGACAGAATTCTGGCATTGGCTGCTCAACGCACCATTGATGGTGCGCTACGGAGTACCGGCAATGGCCATTGCCGCCCTGGCGGTTGGCTTCCTGCCTTCGAATCCGGTGGCGCCGGAGCAGGCGCAGCAGCCCATGTTGGCCAGCATGCCAGCAACGCTTAACGCAACGCCGGTGGAATACAGCCCCGAGGAAGTTGCCCAGGCATTGCAGGATCTCAATCTGGCGATTCAGTACCTGAACCAGGTAAGTGAGCGCACGGAGAACATGATCGGTGGGCGTTTCCTCATGACGCCGTTGCAGGAAAACCTGAATGCCTCTTTTGAGCGCATCAGGGAGAGGGATGCAGACCCACTGAATAATGACCCGATTTAGACAGCGAAGTATTTTGAACAAAGATTATTGCGTGCCTGGCACGAAGATTAGAGAAGGCGAGGATAGAACCATGAAGACAATCAAGACACTGTTTGTGAGTACAGCAAGCACAATCCTGCTCTGCCTGATGCCCCTGGCGATGGCGGCGGACACCACTATCGAAGATCACCCTGGCTATGTCGATTTCTCAGGCCTGACGACGATCGCCAATACGGAACCGACGGTCGAGATCAGCCTGAAGGCGCCATTGCTGAATATGATCACCAATCTGATTCGGGCAGAAGACGATCTGGCGGCAGATTTCATTTCCAAGTTGCTGCGGGTCACCGTCAATGTATTCGAGAGCGAAGACATCGATGTTGACCAGATCGCGGACAGGATGACCGAAATTGCCGCAAATCTGGATGCCCAGGGTTGGGAACGCGTGGTGCGGGTTCGAGAAGACAGCGAGCATGTGGATATCTACATGCGCATGTCTGACGATGCCGAGTTCATTCACGGTGTGGCCATCATGGTGGCGGAGCCGGGCGATACCGTCATGGTCAACATTGTTGGCGAGATCAGCGGTGATGACATCGCGGCCCTTGGGCGTCGCTTCGAAATCGACGAACTGGTCGATCTGGAAGTGGATCACCAGTAACGCGCTCTCCCTGAAATTTCGCCTGGAACGAATGCCATGACAGTTAATCCGAATCGACCTCGAACCCTGCTGACCCTGTCGCTGGTTTCGTTCATGCTCACTGCCTGTATGTCCTTCTCTGATCGTCCGTTGCGCCCGGTGCGCAACGCCATACAGGAGCAGATGCCCGAAATACGCCTGGAAAAGGAGATGGCGATTGCCCTGCGCAGCGGTATGTTCGATTTTCTCGATCTGATCAGCCAGGAAGAGGCGAATCTGTCGGAGGTGGAGCATCTGCAAGTGGCGGTTTACGAGGTCATTCCCCGGGGATCAGAGCAGAATTTCAGCGATGAGATATTTCAGCGTTCCCTGCAGGAGAAAGATGCCACGTTGCAATGGGAGCGCATTGTCAAAGTGCGTGAAGACGATGAACAGGTCTGGGTATTTGTCGGCATGAACCTCGATGAGCAAACCCTGGAAGCTGTTTCAGTCTTTGTCGTGGAGCAGGATGAACTGGTGCTGATCAATGTAGGAGGTGACATGCACGAGTTGCTGCGCTACGCCTTCGAGCCTGCCAGGGGTCGCAGGGGAGCCTATACGTCTACGCATTCAGGCTGATGTGCTGTGACTTCCACCACCACGTTCTTGAAGGTGGGGGTACGGCTGCGGTCATCGATAGTCTGGGGGATGAGCACATTGGCCTCGGGAAAGTAAGTCATGACGTTCCCAGGCTTGATATCGAACCTTGCGAGGGTAAGCCCCTTCATTCTTCCGGTGGAATTCGCCACGTCCACCTTCGAACCTTCCTGTAAACCCAGGCTTTCCATGTCGGTTGGGTGCATCAGCAACACATCGCGCCGCGACTGTTTGCGATAGACATCTTCCTCACTGTAGATGATGGTGTTGAACTGGCCTTCACTGCGCACCGTGGTCAGATTGAATTGCTGCGTGGTTTTTGCCTGGTCGCGTGCTGACCAGTTGGTGAGCCTGGGGGCGGAGAATCGGCCGCGACCCGACGCGGTCTTGAAGTCCGGGCGTGACAGGTGTCGTCCCTCGATATGAAACTCCTGCTTGCTGCGGTCTATGTCGGCCAGCTTGCTGAAGCCGGGGATCAGCTTTGCAATGGTCTGGCGAATCGTCTGGTGGCGTCCGAACTGGGAAAAATCCAGTACATTCCTGTCGATGACCGCAGCCGCAATGCGACCCACTATGTCCACCTCGGATAGCAGATCCGGGATTCGGTCGAAACCACCCGCGCTGAGCCGCACATAGTTGAACATGGATTCCTGGGTGGTTCCCTGTTTCTCCTCGTCGCGGACCAGGATCGGGAGCACGATGTTCTCGCCAGCGACCCCGTGTACATGGGTCTGGTTCAGGGTCGAATTCACCATCACCTTGAAGGGGATAACATCGAGCGCTTCCGCCGAGAAAGCCGAATCCGGATTCGCCGCGTACAGATTGCCGCCCAGCAGGAAGGCGAAATCGATGTCGCCGCGATGGGCGGCCTGCACGCAGGCCAGGGTGTCCATGCCTTCCTCCGTGGGGAGGCTGATACCGAACTCGCTTTCGATGGCGTCGAACACCTGTTGCTTCAGGGCCGGGGTAAAGCCCATGGAGCCAACGCCCTGTACGTTGGAGTGTCCTCTCAGGGGTAGCAGGCCTTTACCCTTGCCACCCAGCATGCCACGCAGCATGGCCAGTGCCGCCACCGCTTCGATATTTTCTGTACCGTTCTCATGGTGAGTCAGGCCCATGCCCCAGGCGAACACCACATTCTCTGCCTCAGCGTAGCAGGTGGCGACTTCCTCCAGCTCGGATTTTGCCACGCCGCTCTCACGTTCTATTACATGCCAGTCCAGGTGCACGATGAAGTCCCGGTATTCCTCATAGTTTTCACAGCAGGCAGCGATGAATGCATGATCGACAAGGTCGCGTTCCAGCAAGGATTTGGCGATTCCGCTGAGCAGGGCAACATCGCCGCCGAGGTGAGGTTGCAGGTAGCGGGACGCGACCTCACCACCGCCGCTGATCATGGACTTGAAATTACTGGGGGAGGCGAAGCGAACGAGGCCGGCCTCCCTGGCAGGATTAATCACGATGACCTGGCCGCCGCGCTGGCGGCACTCCAGCAAGACCTTCACGAAGCGGGGATGGTTGGACGCGGGATTTGCGCCGAGCACGAAAATCAGGTCGGCCTGATGCAGGTCGCCGTACTGGATGGTTGCCGTTCCGGTTCCGATGGTCGCATTTAGCCCAACGCCGGACGCCTGGTGGCAATAATAGGAGCAATTGTTGATGTGGTTGCAGCCATAGACCCGGGCGAATAACTGCAGCAGGAACGCCGCCTCGTTGGAAGAGCGTCCGGATCCGTAGAAAAAGGCCCGGCTGGGGTCGGTTTGGCGCAGTCGCTGGCTGATCTTGTCGAAGGCTTCTTCATAGCTGATGCACTGGTAGTGGCTATCGCCTGCGGCCTTGAATAGAGGCTGCGCCAGCCGCCCCAGGTCTTCCAGTTGCTTGCCGCTGAGCGCTGCCAATTCAGCGATAGTATTGTGGCTGAAGATCTGTGGCGGTATGGGGTCCCTGATATCGCTGAGTTGCGCCTGGATGTTCTTGTTGCAGATTTCCACCCGGTTGCTGTATTCGTTGTGGAGCCCGCCACGCTGTCCACCGGTGCCAAAGGCACAGGCCTTGCAGGTGTTTTTTGAGCGCACGGCGGCCGCCAGCTTGCGTGTGCCGACCCGCTTCGCCACGGACAGCACGTAGTTGATCGCCTTGAATCCACCCGCGCTGTCCAGCTCGAGCTTGTCCGACTTACTGCTCAAGGCCCAGTACCTCCATGCGTTCGCTGCCCGCCACGGTGACCTGGGTGCCGTCGATCGTGGTAAAGGAACGTTCCTGCAGCTGATACTTGTATACCTGGTAGCTCACGGGCTGTGCCTGGTTTTCCCGGTGCAGGTTGATGGTGAGGACGGTGTGCTCATCCTGCCAGCGAAAATAATAGACGGCAGCGCCTATGCCCGTCATCAGCACCAGGAACATATAGGCGGCCATCCGCATGTCCTGGCTCAACTCGTCCCTGACCTTGTCCCGTTTTGCCGCTGCAGGCTTGTTTCCAGCTTCTTCGGCGAGGCGGCGCTGGCGAACGAACACATAGGCTATGACGATAACAGCCAGGGTGAGGAGGATTCGTCCGATCATGAGGGTTCAGGGCGCCTGCAGGGAAACGTGGATAATAACAATGGCCCCGAGTTGTTGGCCAGTCGCCGCCTCCCGCTCGGGAGCGGTATAATCGGCGCCTGATACTGCTGGAGCAGAAATGTCAGGCAAGCCGGTCAACTCCTGTGTGCATGCCATGCGCAAACGGATTCGACTAAAGCAGCTGGATGATGGGAAACAGGGTAGTGGGAGACAGGGTAGTGCCTAAGGCATCAGAAATGGACAACAGCTACGTGCCGGAAGGCATGCCACCCCTCGATCTTGGTGGGCGCAGCACGTCCTACTTTGAATTCTGGCCCATGTGGCTGATGTATGTGCCCGTGGTTCTGCAATGGTTGTTGTTGTCGCTGCGCTATCGCAGCCTGAGCCTGCCCTTGATCGCCAGCCCCGCGGTGCCCCTCTCTGGCATGGTGGGTGTCGCCAAGTCTGCTGTTTTCGATGTGGCGGGTCCCGAGGCCAGGGACTGGATCCTGCCGTGGATGGTCTACGAGGTCACCGCAGAGAATGCTGATCATCAGGCCATGACGGTGGAAGCCGGCCTGGAGCTCATGAAGCTGGCATTGCCCGTCGTGGGCAAGCCCAATATCGGCTGCCGCGGTTCCGGTGTGAAACTGCTCAAGACCCGTGCGCAACTCGCCGCCTATATCAGCGAGTTCCCGCAGGGTGGCAGCATCCAGTTTCAGCAACTCAGCCGCTGGGAGCCGGAGGCTGGCGTCTTCTATGTGCGTCATCCGGACACCGAACAGGGTGAAATCACCTCCCTGACCCTGAAATACACGCCCTATGTCGTGGGGGATGGTAGCTCGACCCTGCGGCAGTTGATCGACCGGGACCCGCGAGCCGGGGAGCTGGCGCATCTCTATCAGCAGAGGCACGCCGGCAACCTGGATCAGGTGATTGCCGACGGTGAGCCCTATCGGCTGGTGTTTTCGGCCAGTCATTGTCGTGGTGCGGTGTTCAGGGATGGCAATGAATACATCGATTCCAGGCTGGTAAAGGCCCTGGACCGCATCTTCGATGATATTCCTGGTTACTATTATGGCCGGCTCGATATCAAGTTCCGTGACCTGCAAAACCTGCAGGCCGGCTATGACTTCGAGATAATCGAGATCAACGGTGCCAGCTCGGAATCCATCCATATCTGGGACCGGAACGCCCGACTCGCGGATGCCTTCGCTGCCATGTTGCAGCAATACAGCACCCTGTTTAAACTTGGTGCCGCAAACCGCCGACGTGGCCATAAAACACCGGGGTTAATGGCCCTCATAAGAGCCTGGCGTTACGAATCCAATTTAGTAAAGCAATACCCACACAATGACTAATCCCTGTCGGCTGCCTGTCAGGCCGCGCATCCTAGCCTCGACACTGGAGAGTATCCTGGGCCTCAAGCCTCTGGCGAAAATCTGGGACGACTTGCCCCGAGGCCTGGATCCCTACAACTTCCTCGATCAGTCCCTCGGCGCGCTGGGAATCGCTACCCGGATCGAGAACCGTGAGAATCTCGAAGAAATACCCCGTACCGGGCCGGTGCTGATTGTCGCCAATCACCCTCTGGGCGGGCTGGAGGGGATGGCGCTGGCCAAGGTGATCATGGAGGTGCGGCCGGACTTGCAGGTTCTCACCAACGAGATTCTGCGTCTGATCCCGGAACTGGCTCCACTCTTTATTGGGGTGAATGTGCTATCGAGCAATGCTGCAGCCGGCAATGTGGGAAGCATCAAGCAGGTGCACAAGCACCTTGCCAACGAGGGTGCTGTGCTGCTGTTTCCGGCGGGCATGGTGTCTGCCTACGAGTTCAGCCATGGCCGCATCCAGGACCGGGAGTGGAACCGCCTGGCGGGGCAGTTGTTGAAAAAATACGAGGCTACCTGCATCCCTGTGCATGTGGGGGGCAAGAATTCTTCCTATTTCTATGGCGCCGGACTCATTCACCCTCGACTGCGTACACTGCTGCTCCCCCGGCAACTGGCCAACAAGCAGGGCTTCGAGTTGTCGCTGAAATTTGGACGGCCGATTCCCGCGCAGGAGTTGCGCCTGCTGAAGAATCCCGTGGCGGTTACCCAGTATCTGCGGGTGAGTACCGATGCCCTGGGCCAGGATCAGCAGGCACAGGCGAATCTGCCTTCGTTGCAGGGCATCGAAGAACTGGACCCGACGACAACGGCCAGTGAAGTCGACCGGGCAATCGCCGACCTGGAAGAGTTTCGCCTGGTAGAGCACGAAGAATTCGATGTGTACTGTGCGCCCTATGAGCGCCTGGGTGCCATCATGGAGCAGATTGCCATCGCCAGGGAGATTACTTTCCGTGCGGTTGGTGAGGGCACGGGCCTGTCGAAGGATTCAGACGAGTTCGACCCACACTATCTGCACCTGTTCCTGTGGGACAAGGCTGAGAAACGTATCGCGGGTGCCTATCGGGTTGGTCTGGTAGACGAGATCGTCGCCAGGCATGGCGTGAAAGGACTCTACAGCCGATCCCTGTACAAGTATGACGAGGCCTTCATCCGGCAGCTCGGATCTGCAATCGAGATGGGGCGCTCTTTCATCCATATCGATTACCAGCGGCGCCCGGTTTCGCTGAACCTGCTGTGGCGGGGCATTGGCGCGATACTGGTGCAAAGGCCCACGTATCACACTTTGTTCGGATCGGTGAGTATCTCAAGGGAGTACAGCGACCTGGCCCGTTCCCTCATCGCCGATACCCTGCTTACCAACTTCAAGGCCAAGGAATTCGCCTCGCTCGTGCAACCCATTACACCACACAAGGTGGACAACCGGGTGTGGACTGAGGACATGCTGGCTGAACTGGCCAATGTGAAAATGCTGGGCAAGCTGATTGGTCGGTGCGACCCTGGCAAGGCCGTTCCCGTGTTATTGCGGCACTACCTGTCTCTCAATGGGCGCCTGGTTTGTTTCAATATCCATTCGGGTTTTAATAATTCGCTGGAGGGCCTGATCGTTGTGGATGCGCGAAAGACGGATCAGAAGACCCTGGCGCGATTCCTCGGTGCCGAGGGCCTGCAACACTTTCTTTCCTTCCATGAATTGCAAGACACCGCCTGAGCTTCCTATAATTCCGCTATGAGTAAATTTTTAGCCGTGCTGCAGATTATTGCGGCGATCCTGCTTGCTGTTCTCGCCCTGGCAACCCTAGTAAATCTGGCCCTGATCTCCACCCGGCCTGAAACCATCTCCGTGGTGAACGCCATGGTGGGGCAGGGGGTGGTGATCGTCTGCCTGGCCGCCGCCAGCAATATCATCTTCCGCCGCGGCCTGGAAAAATACCGTCAGGCCTCCTCAAACCCCGCCGCGAGTGACGATCAGGCCGGATAGGCCCCATCGCCGCAATTCCTGCACAGCCAGCCTGGAAAGGAGTATAATCTCGCGCTTTTAGCTCCAGCCGGGCCAGCCATGATTATCTTTGATGATCCCGAAAGATTCTCCCAGTTTCACCAGAACTGTGTCGCTACCATCGGTAAATTCGATGGGGTACACCTTGGGCATCAGCTCATCCTGGACCAGCTCAAGGAGAAAGCCGAACAGTTCAACCTGCCCTCGGTAGTCATATTGCTCGAACCCCACCCTGAAGAGTATTTCGCCGGGAAAGATGGGGACTGCCCCGCGCGCCTGACTTCCATCAAGGAGAAGCTGGAATTGCTGGAGAGCTTCGGTATCGATTTTGTCTTTCAGCTCAACTTCGACAAGGTCACCAGTGAACTCAGCGCCCAGGATTATGTCGATCATATTCTCGTGGATGGACTGGGCGTGACCAGTTTCATCGTGGGCAACGACTTTCGTTTCGGTCACAAGCGCTCCGGTGATTTCTCGCTGTTGCAGGCCAAGGGTGAGGAATTCGGGTTTGAAGTCATCGAGACTGCGGCCTATGAGCGTAATGGTCAGCGCATCAGTTCCACGGTGATTCGAGAGAAGTTGGCGGAAAGCGATTTCGCCCTGGTTGAACAATTGCTGGGGCGACCTTATTCCATGAAAGGAGAAGTGCAGCCTGGTCAGCAGCTCGGCAGCGATCTGGGATACCCGACCTGTAATATCAATCCCCATCGTCGCAAGATTCCCCTGCACGGGGTGTACGCCTGTGAAGTTCGACTGGGTGACAGGTTCAGGCAGGCGGCAGTCAATATCGGCTACCGGCCCACGATCACGGAACAGGGCGAAGCCCTGCTGGAAGCACACATCCTGGATTTCGATGAAAATCTCTACGGCAAGACGATTGAAGTAATCTTTCGCAAGAAGATTCGAGAAGAGGAAAAGTTTGATGGGCTCGATGCCCTCAAGCAACAGATTCGCACCGATGTTCAGCAGGTGAGAGAAGTATTGGCTGCCGCCGCAGGCTAAACCGTTTGAACCGAGGATGCACAGGGACAGGGTCGCAACGAGTACGGCGACTCAAGATGGCTGAGTATTGAAGACTGCAAACATGACCGACTACAAGAGCACCTTAAACCTACCGCACACCGATTTCCCCATGAAGGCGAATCTCGCGCAGCGTGAGCCCGCTATGCTGGAGCATTGGGACAGCATTCAGCTGTACAGGAAAATTGGTGAGAAGAATGCGGGTCGACCGAAGTTTATTCTTCATGACGGGCCTCCCTATGCCAATGGAGAATTGCACCTCGGTCACGCTATCAATAAGGCGCTCAAGGATTTTGTGGTCAAGTCTCGGCAGATGACCGGTTTCGACGCACCCTATGTGCCGGGCTGGGATTGTCACGGCCTGCCGATTGAGCACAACGTGGAGAAGAAGAAGGGCAAGGCTGGCCAGAAGATCGGTTTCACCGAGTTTCGCCAGGCCTGTCGTGACTACGCCATGAGCCAGGTCGATACCCAGCGCAAGGGCTTTATCCGCCTGGGGGTGCTCGGCGACTGGGAGAACCCCTATCTCACCATGAATTTTCACACCGAGGCGGACATCGTGCGCGCGGTCGGTCGTATCGTGGCCAATGGCCACATGGTCAAGGGCTACAAGCCAGTCTACTGGAGTGTAGTGGGCGCGTCGGCCCTGGCCGAGGCCGAAGTGGAGTACAAGGACAAGCAGTCCTTTGCCATCGACGTCAGGTTCGCCGTGGTCGATGTACCCCAGTTCCTGGCCGCCTTCGACAATTCATCTGCAATCGACCAGTCCCTGCCGCTCTCGGTGGTGATCTGGACCACGACACCCTGGACCTTGCCTTCAAACCAGGCCGTGTCCCTGAATGCCGAGCTGGACTACGCGCTCGTGCGCTGTGACGTGGGTCAGGGTGAGGAACTCATGCTCCTGGCGGCGGATATGGTAGAGGGCATCATGTCGCGCTATCAGGCGAGCTCACACAAGGTTCTGGCTACTGCGAAGGGGCAAGCCTTCGAGAGACAACTGCTGCAGCATCCCTTCGAGGACCGGCAGGTGCCGCTCATCCTCGGCGATCACGTCACCACCGAAGCCGGTACCGGCGCCGTGCACACGGCACCCGATCACGGTCTGGACGACTTCTATGTGGGCAAGAAATATGACATCGGCACCCTGAACCTGGTAGATGAAAATGGCGTGTTCACTGCCGGTGCCGGGCAATTTGCCGGCGATCACGTCTACAAGGTGGATGAAAAAGTCATCGAGGTAATGGCAGCGAACTGTTCGCTTGTGAAGCAGGACACCATTACCCACAGTTACGCGCACTGCTGGCGTACCAAGACGCCGCTCATTTACCGTGCCACACCGCAGTGGTTCATCAGCATGACCGAAAATGGCTTGCTGGAAGAGGCGCTCAAGGCCATCAAGGGCGTCAAGTTCATTCCCGACTGGGGTGAAGCGCGTATCGAGCTGATGCTCAAGGGCAGCCCGGACTGGTGTGTTTCCCGACAGCGCACCTGGGGTGTGCCCATCACGCTGTTCGTGCATAAGGAAACCCAGCAACTCCATCCGCGCACCGATGAGTTGTTCGAGGACGTGGCAAAGCGCATCGAGGAGAAGGGCATCGACGCCTGGTTCGAACTCGAGGCTGAAGAATTGCTGGGTGCAGAGGCTGCCCACTACGAGAAGGTCAGTGACACCCTGGATGTGTGGTTCGATTCCGGTGTTACCCATTTCTCTGTGCTGCAGAGAAGGGAAGAACTGCAATACCCGGCCGACCTGTATCTCGAGGGTTCGGACCAGCACCGTGGCTGGTTCAATTCATCGCTGAAGACGGCCATCGCCATGAATGGCAGTGCCCCCTACAAGGAACTGCTGACCCACGGCTTCTTCGTCGATGGGGAAGGCCGCAAGATGTCGAAGTCGCTGGGCAACACCGTCGCGCCGGCGAAGATCTACCAGCAATACGGTGCGGACATCCTGCGCCTGTGGGTTGCAGCCACGGACTATCGGGGCGAGATGACGGTTTCCGACGAGATCTTCAAGCGGGTTGCTGACTCCTATCGACGCATCCGCAACACCGCACGCTTCATGCTGTCCAACCTCAACGGATTCGAGCCGGAGCATGCCGTGCCCGCCGGGGAGATGCTGGCCCTGGATTACTGGATAGTGCGGCAGAGCCAGTTGCTACGGGATGAGATCGTGGGTCACTACCATGAGTACAACTTCCTCAATGTCTACCAGCGTATCCATAATTTCTGTGTGATCGAGTTGGGTGGCTTCTATCTCGATGTCATCAAGGATCGGCAGTATACGACGGCGACTGACAGCCTCGCGCGACGCTCAACCCAGACGGCACTCTACCACGTGGTGGAATTGCTGAGCCGGATGATCGCACCGATCCTGAGTTTCACCGCCGATGAAATCTTCCGGGAAATCCCGGGTCAGCGAGCGCAATCCGTTTTCCTTACCGATATGAGCGACGGCATCGCCGACCTGCCGGAATCGGCGGATTTTTCCGATGCTTTCTGGAAAAAGGTAATGGCGGTCAAGACGGCAGTGAACAGGGAACTGGAAGCCAAGCGCGCCGCGAAAGTGGTGGGTTCGGGCCTGAGTGCAGAGGTCGATCTGTATTGCGATACGGGGCTCATGGAAACCCTGCAGCGGCTGGGAGAGGAGTTGCGTTTCGTACTCATCGTTTCCCGCGCTACCCTGAATTCCCTGGAGCGGGCGCCAGAGGAGGCGACGACCACCGATCTTCCTGGGCTCTCATTGCAGGTGTCCGCCTCCAGCCATGAGAAGTGTGAGCGTTGCTGGCACCACCGGGAAGACGTGGGTCAGGATGCCGCCCACCCGACTCTGTGCGCGCGTTGTGTAACGAACATTGAGGGTGAGGGAGAGCAGAGGCAATTTGCCTGAGGCTGCTCGCCTTGCCGCGACCGGGATAGAGAAGTGAACAGGGAATCCGAATTGGCTATAGAGCAGGGCTCACTCGTCGAGATGCATTTCTCACTGGCCCTGGAATCGGGAGAGCTCATCGATTCCAATTTTGCCGGTAAGCCGGCGCGCTTCAGGATTGGCGACGGTAATGTCTTGCCCGGGTTCGAGGAAACCCTGCTGGGACTGGAAACAGGGATGGAAGTCGAGAAACTGATTCCTGCGGAACAGGCCTTTGGCCTGGTTAATCCAGACAACAGGCAGACATTTCCGATTGCCAAATTTCAGCATCTGCTCGATGATGACTTGATTCCAACCGAGATTGGCAGCGTTGTCTCGTTCCGGGACCCGGGTGGTGGCGAATTACCGGGAGTGGTTGCCAGTATCGATGAGCATCGGGTGGTAGTGGATTTCAATCACCCGCTGGCAGGGAAGAGTATACTCTTCCGTGCGAAGATACTCTCGGTGGTCGCCGCCGATGTAGAAGCGGTAAGTATCAAACTATCTTGAGAGTGGCTGTGACTGATTCTTCAATAAGCCCCAGTATTCGAATGGCCAACCCCCGGGGTTTTTGTGCCGGGGTGGATCGTGCTATCGAAATTGTCGAGCGCGCACTGGATCTGTTTGGTGCGCCGGTATATGTGCGACATGAGGTCGTGCATAACAAATATGTTGTGGATACCCTGCGCAACAGGGGCGCCATATTTGTGGACGAGCTCGAGGAAATTCCTGCTACCGATGCCAAGGGCCGCAATTCCATAGTCATCTTCAGTGCCCATGGCGTCTCTCAAAAGGTCAAGCAGGAAGCCGAGGACAAACAATTCAAGATTTTCGATGCCACCTGTCCGTTGGTAACCAAGGTGCATCTCGAAGTCGTGAAGTTCAGCCTCGCCGGACGGGAATGTGTGTTGATCGGTCACCAGAATCACCCCGAGGTGGAGGGCACCATGGGTCAGTATGACGCGAGCCGGGGTGGCAGCATCTATCTGGTTGAATCGGTAGATGACGTGGCGCGATTGCAGGTAAAGAATCCCGATAGCCTGTCCTTTGTTACCCAGACCACCTTGTCTATGGATGATACCTCCAAGGTAATCGATGCCCTGCGGGAAAAGTTTCCGCGCATCAAGGGGCCGCGCAAGAAAGACATCTGTTATGCAACGCAGAATCGTCAGGATGCAGTCAAGCAACTGGCCCTGGAGTGTGATCTGCTATTGGTGGTGGGTTCGCCGAACAGCTCCAATTCCAATCGGCTGCGAGAGCTGGCGGAGCGCCTGGGCTGCGAATCACATCTGCTGGATCATGTGGATGATCTCGACATTCAGTGGTTGCAGGGCAAGAAGCATATCGGCATTACCGCCGGTGCATCTGCGCCGGAGATCCTGGTGAAGCAGGTAGTGGAGCGGCTGCAGCAGATATGCGGAAGCTCTTCGGACGAAGTGCCCGGGGTCGAGGAAAACATCGTCTTCAGCCTGCCGCGGGAACTGCGCGCCTAGACGTCGCTCAGTTCCACGGGATCACAAATTGCCGAGCTGCTGCAACTTTTCCTGCAGGGCTTTGAGTGCCGCCGTCATTTCCTGTTCCTTGGCGCGTTCCTTCTCGACTACCTCGGCAGGTGCATTGTCCACAAACTTGCTGTTACCGAGTTTTGCGGTGACAGACTTCAGGTTACCCTGCAGCTTGTTGATTTCCTTCTCGAGGCGCGCCTGCTCGGCCGCTACATCAATCAGGCCGGCGAGCGGAACCAGTACCTCTACCGAGCCGTATAAGCCCGTGGCTGAGGCGGGTGCTGCCGTGTCCTGATCCAGCCAGTCGATGCTTTCCAGCTTCGCCAGTTTTTGCAGGTAGGGGCGATAGGCTCGCAGTTTCTCCTGGTCAGACGGCTCGCCGCCTCGCAGGTGCACGGGAATCGCCTTGCCCGGTGAGATATCCATCTCGCCACGGATGTTGCGGATGGCGATGATGATTCCCTGTAGCCATGCGATATGGTCCTCTGCCTCTTGGTCGGCCCGGGAGGCATCATGCACTGGATAGGGCTGCAACATGATGCTGTCACCCTTGATCTCCAGCATGGGCGCCAGTTTTTGCCAGACCTCTTCGGTGATGAAGGGCATGAATGGATGTAACAGGCGCAGGCTCTGTTCAAGCACGGATAGCAATACCAGGCGGGTGGCCTGGGCTTTTTCCGGTTGGTTCTCTTCATCCCACAGTATCGGTTTCGAGAGTTCCACGTACCAGTCACAGTATTCGTTCCAGATGAATTCGTGCAGGGTCTGGGAAACCAGGTCGAAACGGAAATTCTCCATGGACTCAGTCACGGCCCTGGTCGTGTGTTGCAGGCGGCTGATTATCCAGCGGTCTGCAACGGAATAATGCGCCTCATCCACCTTGGTGCTGATGTCAGCGTTCTCGCAGTTCATCATCACATAGCGAGCGGCATTCCAGATCTTGTTGCAGAAATTGCGAAAACCCTCCATGCGCCCGATGTCGAACTTGATGTCGCGCCCGGTCGAGGCGAGGGAGTAGTAGGTGTAGCGCAGGGCATCGGTACCATAACCGACGATGCCATCGGGGAACGAATCCCGGGTACGCTTCGCGATCTCTTGCTTGATGTGGGTCTGCATCATGTCGGCGGTGCGCTTCTCTACCAGTTCTTCCAGGCTGATTCCATCGATGAGATCGATCGGATCCAGGATATTGCCCTTGGACTTGGACATCTTCTGGCCATGCTCATCCCGCACCAGGCCCGTGATGTAAACCTTCTTGAAAGGAATTTCGCCGGTGAACTTCAGGGTCAGCATGATCATGCGGGCGACCCAGAAGAAGATGATGTCGAAGCCGGTGACCAGCACATCTGTCGGGTGGAATTTATTGAAGTACTCGAGATCGTCAGGCCAGCCCAGGGTCGAGAAAGTCCACAGGCCCGAAGAGAACCAGGTATCCAGCACATCTTCGTCCTGTCGCAGGCTGACGCTGTCATCCAGCTTGTGTTTCGCTCTCACTTCCTCTTCGCTGTGCCCAACATAGACATTGTCGTCTTCGTCATACCAGGCGGGGATGCGGTGCCCCCACCAGAGTTGACGGCTGATGCACCAGTCCTGGATATTGCGCATCCAGGAGAAGTAGGTGTTCTCCCAGTTTTTGGGAACAAATTCGATGTCGCCATCTTCTACCGCCTTGATGGCCGGGTCTGCCAGTGACTGCACGGCCACGTACCACTGATGCGTGAGATAGGGTTCGATGATGACTCCTGAACGATCGCCGCGGGGGACTTTCAGTTTATGCGGTTCGGTCCTGGCCAGTAGTCCGGCAGCGTCCATGTCGGCGATGACCCGCTTGCGGGCCTCAAAGCGATCGAGCCCGCGATAGGCGGCGGGTGCCTCATCATTGATGCTGGCGTCATTGGTGAGGATGTTGATCATCTCCAGTTCGTGACGCTTGCCCATTTCATAGTCATTGAAATCATGGGCGGGTGTAATCTTGACGCAGCCTGTGCCGAATTCCGGGTCCACATAGTCATCGGCGATGATCGGAATCTGTCGATTGCACAGGGGCAGGTCGATCATTTTCCCGACCAGGTGCTTATAACGTTCGTCATCAGGATGGACCGCAACAGCCGTATCGCCCAGCATGGTTTCCGGTCTTGTGGTGGCGATGGTGAGGTGGCCTTCGCTATCACTCAATGGGTAATTGAAATGCCAGAGGAAGCCATCTTCTTCCTCGGAGATTACTTCAAGGTCCGAGATCGCCGTGTGCAGTTGCGGGTCCCAGTTCACCAGGCGGTTGCCGCGATAGATCAGGCCTTCCTCGTAGAGGTCGATGAAGACTTTCTCAACGACGGCGGACAACTGCTCGTCCATGGTGAAGCGTTCCCTGGACCAGTCCAGGGAGGAGCCCATGCGACGCAATTGCTGGGTAATGATGCCGCCGGACTCTTCTTTCCATTCCCAGACTTTCTTGACGAATTCTTCGCGCCCCACCTCCTGGCGGCTGCTGCCGGCAGCATTCAGTTGGCGCTCGACAACCATCTGGGTGGCGATACCAGCATGATCGGTACCTACCTGCCACAAGGCCTGACAACCGGCCATTCGATGATAACGGGTCAGGGCGTCCATGATGGCGTGCTGGAAGCCATGTCCCATATGCAGTCGACCGGTAACGTTGGGTGGCGGAATGACGATGCAGTAGGGCTCGCCATCACCCTGGGGCGCGAAATAACCACGCTCTTCCCAGGTCTGGTACCAGTGGTCTTCCAGTTGCTTTGGCTGGTAGGTCTTTTCCATGGAACTTGCTTAACTCTTGCGATTTTTTGAAGTTTTAAAAAAGGCGCAAGTATACATGAAGGCGGCCAGCCATGGTGGATTCCGTCGTGTCCTGCAACTGCGCGTGCTCAGAGCTTGTGGGTCTGTAGCGAGTAGCCCAGATTCTGGTAGTTCCGGTAGTTCGCTCGACCCGCAGCCAGGATGTCCGGGTCGGTACTGAGGATCTCATTGATCTTCTGGAATTTGTCTGGCTCGACACAGGGTTTGGAACTGAGGTTGATGAGGACATCGAGGCCAGCGGCATGCTGGGTGCTGGTGCCGATCAGCACCGGCGGCGTGCCGGCGCTGCGGGTTTCGCCATCCCCGGCAGCTGCCAAGCCGTGAGGCAGGAAGCTGGCGGGACGGTATTCCCACAGCAGCGAATCCAGTTGGCGGGCATCGTCGTCGTGTTCCACCTGCAGGAATACGCCATGACCCAGTCCCGCCGCCTTTTCTGCGAGGCGGCAGGCGAGTTGCCAGCGACTCTGTTCGTCTTCGCTGCTGAGCGTATAGAAGTTTACCTGGGTCATCAGGCCTTCTGGCGTCTCAGGTATTCCATGAGCAGACTGACGGGCCTGCCGGTGGCACCCTTGTTATTGCCTGAATTCCAGGCGCTGCCGGCGATGTCCAGGTGGGCCCATTTCTGCTTCTCCGTAAAGCGGGAGAGGAAGCAGGCGGCAGTGATGGTGCCGCCCTTGGGGCCACCGATATTGGCGATATCGGCGAAATTGCTGTTCAGCAGACTCTGGTAGTCATCCCACATCGGCAGTGGCCAGCCGCGATCCAGGGCGTGCTCACCACATTCCAGCAAGGTCTCAGACAGCTTGTCGTTGTTGCTCAGAATGGCCGTGGCAAAGGAACCAAAAGTGGCCACCGCGGCCCCGGTGAGGGTGGCGATGTCGATCACGGAGCGTGGTTTGAAGCGCTCGACATAGGTGAGGGCATCACACAATACCAGCCTGCCTTCCGCGTCTGTATTCAATATTTCGATGGTCTTGCCGGACATGCTGGTGACGATGTCGCCGGGTTTGGTGGCCTTGCTGCCCGGCATGTTTTCCGCCGCGGCCACGACGCCGACCACATTGATAGGCAGTTTCAGGCTCGCCACGCAGCCCATCACGGCGACCACGCTGGCCGCACCGCACATGTCGAATTTCATCTCATCCATGGCGAGTCCCGGCTTGATGCTGATGCCGCCGGTATCGAAGGTAATGCCCTTGCCCACCAGGGCGTAGGGACGACTGTCGTTGGGCGCGCCCTTGTACTGCATCACGATAAGCTTGGCTTCCTCGGCAGAGCCCGCAGAGACCGAGAGCAGGGAACCCATGCCCAGCCTGGTCATCTGTTTCTCGGAAAGAATCTGGGTGCTAATGCTCTTGTGGCGGCTTGCCAGGCTCTGGGCTTCATTGGCCAGGAATGTGGGGGTACACACATTGCCCGGCAGGTTACCCAGTTGCTTGGCGGTGTTGATGGCCTTGCCAACTTCCTGTCCGTATTTGAGGCCGGCCTCCAGGGGTTTGCGGCCGGTTCCCGCCATTGCGGAAATGCTCACGCTGCGCAGGCTGGCTGCCTTGGGTTTCTTGCTCTTGGTGGTGCTGTAGCGATAGCACTGGTCTTCCACGTTACGGGCCAGCATGGCGGCGAGCCATGCACCGTCACGGTCCTTCGCCTGCAGGCTGGACACCGCGAAGTGAACACTATTGGCTTCCAGCCTGCTCACTGCCTTGGCGGCGGCCTCTGCCAGCTTGCCGGCATTGAGCGCGTCCAGTTTTTTCTTCTCGCCAGCACCCACCAGCAAAACGCGTCGCGCGGAGACGCCATCGAGGCCGTAGAGCAGGGTAGTCTCCGCCAGGGTTCCGGTGAAGTCACCGGACTTGATGACCTTGCTGATCGCCTTGCCAGCAGCTGCGTCAACGCTCTTTGCTTCATCGGTCAATAGACCTTTGCTCCAGATTCCCACGACCAGGCAGTCTGTGGTGATCTTCTCAATGGCTCCGGATTTAACTGTGTACCTCATGGGACTGTCGGGCTCCTTTCAGGGATAACGAGGGGGGTGAAGACGAACGCTGTTGCTTAACAATAGAGTGAGCGACAATCCTAAAGTTATTCAAATAGTTAAGCAAGAATGACCGCTTTTCGGCCCTGTCAATACTGTCAATGCCGGATTTTTTTTAATAAGATGCGCGCGAATTTACGGGTCCTGATCTGAAGTGATCGAAAGTTGCTTTGCGAGTGAACCAGTCCCGAAAATTGTTGTCTGATCTGTAAGGTTTGTCCTGGTCCGTCACCCAGAATTCGCAGGAGGATTTATGCCCCGAGTCAAAGTTAGCAATCCTGAACAATTTATTTTTAGTATGGAGCGCAACGTGGGCATAAGTGATCTCAACTACGCGAAGCATCTGGACAGTGTGGCCATGGTCAACGTCCTGCATGAGGCCCGCCTGCAGTTTCTCGCCAGTCTCGGTTTCACCGAAGCCAATATCTTTGGCCTGGGCCTGGTGATCACCGATATCGCCATCGATTTTCGTTCGGAATCCTTTGCGGGTGATCACCTGATCATCGATGTGGGGGTGGATGACTTTAATCGCTATGGTTTCGACATCTGCATGCAGGTAACCAATAGCGCCCTGGATACGATCGTTTGCCAGGCCAAGTTCGGTGTGGTGTTCTTCGACTTCGACAAACACCAGATTGCGGAAGTGCCATCAGCCTTCATGTCGCACCTGGGTCGATTACAGGATCGGGTCGCCTGATCTTCAGCCTGCTCCCGGCTGCAGCGATTCCGGTGCATCTACAGCGGGCGCTTTTCCCTTGGTACCAGCACTACCCGGGTCTTGCACAGCCGGTCGTGCAGGGTATCGCCGTTGCTGTCGACATAGAGCCACAGGTAGCCCAACCCCAGGCAGAAGAAAGAGGGCCAGGCCGCCAGAAAGCGTAACAAGGCCTGCCCCGGTCTGAGCAACTGGCCGTCCAGGTCTTCCAGTCGCATGCGCCAGGCCAGCATTCCCAGGGTCTGGCCACTGCGCATCCAAAAATACAGATAGAAACCCGAGCAACTCAGCACCATCATGCTGAACAGGATGAAATCCTGCAGGGGGTCGGTTTCCACCCGCTCATTCACCACCTGATTGCTGTCTGCGCCGAAGAAGGCGAGCACGACATAGCCGAGCAACATCCAGATGGCGGCTACCAGGAAGGAATCGTAGAGGAGGGCGGCCAGGCGACGGAACAGGCCGGCTCGCGGGAGTGCTTCTGCTGTATCAGACATGGTAGCTTGCTTGCGATCCTGCTGCTGAATAAGGCTTGGCTTGAGAGCGCCCCGGGTTTGTCGGTGTGGACTCCCCGGCTGCATTGGATGTAGTTGCCAGGCTCGGTCCCGCTCACTCCGGGTCGCAGTGAGCGCGAAGTATATACGCTTAGCGGATTGGCACCAACGGGGTGGAACGCGTCGAAGCGGGGGTACTGTCTAGCCAGGGCCCTGAATTTACTGGCTTTTATTTCCAAGTGGGCCCCGGTTTTTGATAGAATGCCCGGCCCTCGGGAGCGCGATGCGAATTCAGGGAAAACGCCGATCGCGCGGCAAGACGTGCGGATCGGCGCCGTGCCTGCACCCGAGCCTCAATCAGGACAATCTCATGAACAGTACTACACAGCCACGGCATATCTGTTTGCTGGACACGACGCTTCGTGACGGCGAACAAACCCAGGGAGTTTCATTTTCCAGCAATGAGAAAATGAATATTGCCCGCGCCCTGCTGCAGTCGCTGAAGGTGGATCGTATCGAGGTCGCCTCAGCCTGTGTCTCGGATGGTGAAAAGGAAGCCGTGTCCCGCATTACCAGCTGGGCCGAGAAAGAAGGGCTTGTGGACAGGATCGAAGTGCTGGGTTTTGTGGATTACAAGCGCAGTGTGGACTGGATCAAGAGTGCGGGCGGCAAGGTGATCAATCTGCTGAGCAAGGGCAGTGAGAAGCACTGTCGAGAGCAGTTGGGCAAGGATCTGCCGACCCATATCGAAGACATCATTCGAACCGTTGAATATGCCCAGTCGCAGGGCCTGCGGGTCAATATGTACCTTGAGGACTGGTCCAATGGTTACCGGGACAGCAAGGATTACGTATTCGGACTCATTGAGGGTACCGCCAATCTTGGCATCGAACACTACCTGCTGCCGGATACCCTGGGTTTGATGTCGCCCCAGGAAGTACAGGAATCACTGGCCGACATGATCACCTCGTTTCCCGGGCAGGAGTTCGATTTTCATCCCCATAATGATTACGGACTGGCCACGGCCAACGTGCTGGCGGCAGTGCAGGCCGGTATCAACAATATTCACTGCACCATGAACTGCCTCGGCGAGAGGGCAGGCAATGCCTCGCTCGCGGAAGTGGCGGTGGCACTCAAGGACAAGCTGGGTATGGCGCTCTCCATCGACGAGACCAATATCACGCTGGTGTCGCGCATGGTGGAGAATTTCTCGGGCAAATGGATCGCAGCCAACACGCCGATCGTGGGTGCCGATGTCTTTACCCAGACCGCCGGCATTCATGCCGACGGTGACTTGAAGGGTAACCTGTATGTAACTAACCTCAGCCCGGAGCGCTTCGCGCGCAAGCGCAAATATGCGCTGGGCAAGATGAGCGGCAAGGCATCGCTGATCAATAACCTGGATGAGCTGGGCATTCAGCTGTCGGAAGAGGAGCAGGCCAAGGTGCTGGAGCGCATCGTCCAGCTGGGTGACTCCAAGCACATCATCACCTCAGAGGACCTGCCGTTTATCATTGCCGACGTGATGGAGAGCAAGGACTACCACCACATCACCCTGCTCAACTGCTATATCAACACCGGCTTCAACGTGGAGAGCACGGCCAGTATCCGGGTCAATTTCGAGGGCGAGGAATTGCAGGGTACCGGTTCCGGCAATGGTGGCTTCGATGCCTTCATGGATGCCATAACGAAGCTGCTCAAGAAAAAGAAATTTCAGATGCCGGAGCTGGTGGACTACGAGGTGCACATTCCCCGTGGTGGACAGACCAATGCCTTGACGGAATGTATTATCAGCTGGGAGGGAACCGAGCGGCGTTTCAAGACCAGGGGTGTGAATGCGAACCAGGTCATGGCGGCAGTCAAGGCAACCCTGCGCATGATTAACCTGCTGCGTTCCTGATTCATCGCGGAAGCGCAGCCCAGTCCTCAAGCGCAGTTTTCGGTCGTTCGATTGGCGTTCCCGCACATCCTGTGCTGCGTTGCCATCCATGGCGCAAGGACGAGCATGTTTCAGCTCTTGGAAAGTTCTTCCGCGACCAGGTCACCGAAGGCATCGGTGTTGATGATCTTCGCATCGCTGTTGGGTGATTTCAGGTCGGGAGTTGTGAAACCCTGGGCGAATACGCTCTGCATAGCGTGCCACAACTTTCTGGCTTCCTCTTCCATGCCAAAACTCATCTCCAGCATCATGGCGACTGAGCCAATCATGGAATAGGGATTGGCGATGTTTTGCCCGGCGATGTCCGGTGCCGAGCCATGGGACGGCTCGTAGTACGCCTTGTCAGGGCCAACACAGGCAGAAGGCATAAGGCCCAGTGAGCCGAGGATGCCGCCACCCTGATCGCTGAGGATGTCACCAAACATGTTCTCCATGACCATGACATCGAACTGGCCCGGGTTGAGGCAGAGATAGGTCGCGGCCGCATCAACCAGGATGTGTTTGACTTCCACGTCAGGGTAATCCCGGCCCACTTCTTCCATGACCTCATTCCACAACACGCTGGACTTCAGCACGTTGCTCTTGTGGATGTTATGCAAGACTTTCTTGCGCTTCTGCGCCGTGTCGAAGGCAACGCGCGCTATGCGTTCTATCTGGTCTTCGTCGTACTCCAGCGTCTCCTTTACATAGCGCTTGCCGCTATCTGTGGTACCTGTCTCCTTTTCACCAAAGTACAGGCCGCCCACCAGTTCGCGAATGATGATGAAGTCGATGCCATCGCCAATAATTTCGGGCTTGAGAGGGGAGAAATGGGCAATTCCCTTGGGCAGGTAGACCGGCCGGAAGTTGGCGAAGGTGTCATAGCGACGGCGCAGGGGCAGCAAGGCACCGCGCTCGGGCTGCTCGTCTACCGGGATCTTCTTCGACTCTTCATGGCTGAGGCCGATAGGGCCTTTCATGATGGCATCGGCCCGATCGCAGAGCGCCTTGGTTTCTTCTGGAAAGGAATGACCGTGAGTGAAATAGGCAGAGGCGCCAAAGGGGGCGTGCTGAAGATCGAACTCGATATCATTGCGTGACTCCACGAGACGCAGAATCTTCTCAGCCTCTGCCGTGATTTCTGGTCCAATGCCGTCTCCGTCCAGCAGGGCTATCGTTTTAGCTGCCATATCCTTCTCTTACCTGTGTGTAGTGTGGAAATTTGTCGCGGAATCAGGTCCCGCAGCGAGGCGCGTAATTTATCACAGGGATGCTGTCGCTTAACAGTTTGCGAGGGTTATCGGGGCCGGAGGAGGGCGAATAGACAGAGGGCCAGGCTGGTATCAGGCGCCTGAAGCCCGAGTCTGCGAGGTACTGCGGATTGGTGATGTCAGGGATTGAGCGCCTGCAAGACCACGGCCACCTGGCGGATGAAGACCAGGGTAAGAATGATGACGATTGTGTACACAACGCCATCGCTCAATTCCATACCGAAGAAAGTCTTTGGCTTGCTACCGCTATCCGATTCTGTGCCTGAACCGAGATTACTACTGGTATCTTCGTCGTCGAAACTCATAGTCTGGCCTTTAACCTTTAGGTAAGTCAGTTTTTGTGCTGGATATCCTCTCAATCAGGAGTATCGGCAGCAATGCACGACCCTTCAACTCTTGTGTTGCTCCTCTGAGGCTTGACAGGGCAGTTTTCCGGAAGGCCTTGTTTCAGGATTCGCTGGATTGCTTCCCAAGTCCTGCGCAGTGGAGCTGGAACTCGCACATGGTGT
>Ga0181587_10000013_pt1 | contig 143381 bp, 102 predicted proteins | sample 071ome_27_FD_132463 | JGI IMG/M metagenome (GOLD analysis project Ga0181587, IMG submission 132463) | Coastal salt marsh microbial communities from the Groves Creek Marsh, Skidaway Island, Georgia - 071409AT metaG (megahit assembly) | ecosystem: Environmental > Aquatic > Marine > Intertidal... | reverse complement strand
CTGTGGCCCCAATCAATCTTGGATATCGCATCCTGAAACGTAAATTGACAGTCAAATATGAAGACATCCGAATCCTGAACCAACTCTACCGCATTTTGAATCAATTCCATATTCGTCATATGAAATTCACTGTCTGTCATGTACACGGTTTTACCGGTGCCGTCATCTACACTAAACGCGTGACTAACTTGAGGGTGATACAGTTTCTCAGAATTAATCTTTACCGAATCCCCCAGCAGCAATTCTTCACCTTCCGCCATTTCACGGAACACGACATCTGCCCCCAGTTGATCAAACAAGACCGGGAAAAAGGGATGAGTCATCTGCTTTTTAAAATTTTCTTCCAACCCGGGTATGACCCCGTGGATGTGTATTTTATTTCCAGGAATATAGGCCGGCACAAAGAACGGGAACCCCTGAATATGATCCCAGTGCAAGTGAGAGTAGAAGATGAAAACCTCTCCCTGGCCTTTACCGAGAGGTGATCCCAGTAGAGACAGAGCTAACTTCCGTGCTCCTGTACCAGTATCAAGAATAATCTCTTTACCGCACGCCGTACTTACTTGCACACAGGAAGTGTTCCCTTTATAAGTACCCTTGCAACTGTGTGGAAGATTATCTATAAAGTTCTGCTTGGAGGCCTCATCTTTCAAATCTTCGGGTTGGATCATATCCACAAGCCTTTCCACTTTTGTGAAAATCTGTTGTGAATCACAGGGTGAGGCAATTGATCCATTTACTCCCCAAAATTTAACCTTCATTTGACACCTTCCTGACGGTCTCAGACCCATTCAGGGACCAAGAAATCCACCCCATTATAGGTAGAATCGTTCACCAGTTCAAGAATATGGTCAAGGATATCAGGATAGAAAGTTCCCTTGGAAGACATATTCAGTTCCCACCATCGAAAACCTGTCACACGCTCATCGAGTTTTGTATCTTCAGGGTCGTCATCGCTTTCCACCAAAAACACCATGTGCAGTATATTCCTGGTCTTCTCTGGATTGATTGTCTGAGCAACAAGCAAAAGACGGCCCACAGTGACTTCCATGTTGAGCTCTTCACCAAACTCTCTTTGCAAAGAAATAGCCAGGTTTTCAGTATCTTCAGCTCCGCCTCCTGGCAGCAAATAGTATTTCTGATCATTTTTAGTGTGCTCCACAACAAGAAACTTTCCTTGTCTTTGGAGAAATCCACTCACCCTGACTCTTGTCATCTATCGTATCCTGTCCACAATCGCTATGATTGCAGCATCACAAGAAACTCTACCATCAAGGCCCATAGAAGATTCCATTGCAGTCTCAAGAAGCACTATCTCGCCGTCATTCACTCCAATTCTATCAAGAACTACGTAGGGAGCACCTTGAGGCACACCCTCTTCCATCTCGTGAATTGGTACGACGATCTTAAGAACCTTTCCTGCAAATCCCTTTTCATGATGGGTCGCAACGACATTTCCACAAACTCTTGCAAGAATCACTGACTCAACTCAATCTGATCAATCTTTTTCACTCGATTCGCGTGCCTGCCGGGAGCTGGCTCAGTCACGACAAATTTTTTCACAATCTGCTTTGCCAGAGCGTCCCCAATAACCTGGCCACCTACGCAAAGCATATTGGCGTGATTGTGTTCACGGGCATTATTGGCAGTAAAATCATCCCAGCAATTAGCGCATCGAACACCGCGCACCTTGTTGGCTGCCATCGTTGAGCCAATCCCAACTCCATCGATCATGATACCAATATCATGGCTTCCACTCGCAACAGACCGGGCTACCATGAGGGCAAAATCAGGATAGTCTACACTTCCCGTGTCATAAGGACCGAAATCATCTACAATTTCAATACCCAAGTCACTGCGTAGATACTCTTTGAGCAATCCTTTCATGCGGTAGCCACCATGATCTGAAGCAATCGCAATTTTCAAACTGGAAAGCGCGCTCATACGATTCTGAAATGTCCCTTTAAGACGCAACGTCGAGAACGAGTAAAACTTCTGGCTGAAGTCAAACCTTCACCGGTCGGACCAGCAATAGTCATGGTAGTAAATCCTTCGCCATACATTCCCAGGCCCGCACAGGATGGACCGTTTTTTACAAAAATAGATACATTGGATTTCACGGCCATTTCATGAAGAGCATCAAGATTTTTTGAATGCATTGTTGCAGTGTGAAAATTACCCTTCTCAGCCTGAACAGCCATGTCAATTGCAGTGCTTACATCTGGACAGCGCACAATAGGCATCACAGGCATCATTTGCTCTTTCTGAACCAGGAAGTGTTCGAAAGTCGTTTCCAAAAATGCCATTCGAGTGTTTTGAGGAGCTTGAATTCCTATCTGCTCAAGAATGAAACCTGCATCCTTACCCACCAGATCTGAGTTGATTTTTCCATCTTTTAAAATGAGCTTTTCCAATTTGCCCACATTCGATCCAATTACATGGTAGCCACCATTGCGCTTCAGGGCCTGGATAAACTCATCGGCAACTGACTCCAGCACAAAAGTTTCTTTCTCAGCAATACACAAAATATTGTTATCAAGAGTAGAGCCTGTTATCAGGTCTTTTGCAGCTTGCTCCAGGTCAGCGCTCTCATCCACAACACAGGGAGGATTCCCGGGACCTGCTGCGATTAACTTTTTGCCTGCCTGAAAAGCAGCTTTCACTATCCCTGGACCACCTGTCACCACAAGGATCTTGATTCCCGGGTGTATCATTAACTCCTGCCCACTCTCCTGAGAAGGATTTGTCATGATAGTCACCAGATCCGATGGCCCCCCACACTCTTCAATAGCTCTGTTGATCAAATCTACAGTAAATGCACAGCTTGATTTTGCCCGTGGATGAGGATTAAACACTACCGCATTTCCGGCAGCAATCATCCCTATCGAGTTATTGATAATGGTTTCAGTAGGATTGGTTGTTGGAGTTATCGATCCAATGACTCCGTACGCCCCACCCTCGATTACAGACAGACCATAGTCACCGCTATAGGCAGTTGGCTGCAAATCTTCCGTCCCAGGAGTTTTCTCAATGACCAGTCGATTCTTCTCGACCTTATCCTGCCAACGACCCAGACCAGTTTCTTCCCAGGCCATCTTGGCGATTTTCTCGAGATTCTCGAGACACAAAACCCGGATCCGTCGAATCATTCTTTCCCGCTGGGAAAGCGTGAAAACCCTGTAAGCCTCGTAAGCACTACGTGAACGAGCTACACAAGTGGCAATTTCAGGATAGGACCCTCGGGCTCCACTGCTTACCGAAACAGATCCAGTAAAGCTGGCAGGCTGGTGAGGGACGACTGAACTGGTAGAATTATCAGACGTTTCCAACTGCTCTACAACTTTGGTAACAATGCGAGCAATGTCTTGTGAGGAAAAACTCATGGGAACTCCCTGATGCCAGATCAAGCAAGCTCTTGAACGAGATTCACTTGATCCACAATTGCAATAATGGCACAGTCAATGGCTTTACCCGTTGTCTTTTCCGTTTGACGGGCAGAGCTACCTGCAGCAAACAATACCAAATCACCATTTCCAGCCTGCACCGTATCTGCAGCAACATGAAATGTCTTGGTTCTTGCTTGCTCTATAGTGAGCTCTTGAACAACGAGAAGCTTGAGCCCGGTCAAGCGTTCATCCTTAACCGAGCACACAACTGTGCCGACTACACGACCTATCTTCATGGATTATTTCTTAGCTGAAGTCTTTCCTGACAGACTGAAAACTGTCTCCAAGTTTGAGTGTGGTCGAGGAATCACATGTACTGATACCAGCTCGCCAACCTTGTTCGCAGCAGCCGCACCAGCATCTGTTGCAGCCTTAACCGCAGCAACATCTCCACGGATGATTGCAGTGACCAAACCACCGCCAACTTTCTCCCAGGCAACCAGAGTAACATTTGCTGCTTTACACATAGCATCTGAGGCTTCAATCAATCCCACCAGGCCTTTTGTTTCAATTAAACCAAGTGCTTCACCTTGTCCCTGCATCGAATTTCCTCCATCAAATAAAAGATAAAATTGGGAACCTGCAATACCGTAGCTTAAGTGCTATGCAGGGCCTGTTTAGAACAGGCGGCTTGAACCTCGCCCGAAGACGAAAATTCATACCTTGCACAACTAGTGTAGGCCCCGAAACAGATCTAAGCCACGAGTACCACAGGCGCGGCCAAGTGTAGCACAGGTCTATCTCGATTGGGAACTAAAACCGCGGTGAAGTTTATCTCGAACTTTGAGCAGCTTTCCAGCGCCCCAAAAGCCCAGGATCAACAGCAAATGCTCGACCACCTTGAGTATAAAAATCGCCTCGGTAGGGCTTCACAGCCAAATCTTCGTTGGGATTATGAAATTTAGCTTTCCTTGAAGATGCTTCTGGATGACTTGGGGCTTGATGCGAACCACGGGACGCCTTCCCTCGCATAGGATGACCAAATCCTGGCTGAACAGAAGGCCTCTGGGAATTCATTCGGGAATGACTCCCCTGAACCATAGCCCTTTGTGCACCTCTTCTTTCACCCGTATTCTGAGCCCCGAAGCTTTCAAAGAATCCGCTAGAAGCCCGGTCATTTCCTGGCTTGGCATGTGAAGAAACTGCCCGACCTTGAAAATGCCCGCCACTATGATTCGAAGCCCCTTTAAACAAAGGATTTGTCCCTGGCTTCTTATTCAAGAACCTGAATGATCTTCTGGCATTGGGAGACTTTTCCACACTACCGTGACTCACTCTCGATGAGCCGTGTGCTGCCCTTGAATCTGCATGAAAGTCTGACGAATTCGCCATAATTGCGCTCATCGGCTGATCCCAGGGCTTCGCCTGACTCAGTTTCTCCTGTCGGCTTATCGACTGATTCGGAGAATGTTGCTGTTGAACAGGACCCCTGGACCTCCCACTTTCATGAGGCATCCCCCCTCGAAGACTTCTACGGCTTGAGTTCCTGCTGGTACTCACCTGATTAAGCTGCTTAACTGGAATAGCTTGTGGCGCCACTCCTCCCCATCTAGAATTTTGTGCAGGTTGGGACAAATCCGGGCCTGAACCGAACTGGGCTTGCTGACCCTGAAGGAATTCCTCGCCTCGCATAGAATGCTCCCTCCGACTTGTCTCGGAGGTTTGTACGGAAGCACTCATCATCTGCTTGGGCTTTGAAGCTCTTCGAAAACTGTAGGCGTCAACTGTAAGCACCATACCCAGACCAAAACCAAGTAAAACAAAACCGCTTCTCATATTTCTATTTGTAATCATGCCCTACTCCCTTAGAACCTCGAGCCAATGCTCAATACAAATTGATCGTTATTCACTAAATCTCCAGAAGTCGTGTAATCAAGCTGAACGTCCCAATTATTTTTTGGTATGTAGCCCAGACCTACTGACATCGTATCCCCGTTGTATTCCAACACTCCCTCGAGCGAGGGGTACCATTGACTCAGATCAAACTTTGCTCCGGCCATGAAAAAGATAGTTTCCATATCGTTTGTAGCCCTGGAGTAATTCCCAAGCAAAGCCTTGCGAGCTCCACCATTTCCAAAGTTCACACCCAATCCCATATAAACTGAATTCTCAGGAGAACCTAAAACAGAGTAAGCAGTGTTTTGAAACTGGTCGTTTGAGTCAAATTGCAAACCAAAGGCGAGGTTGGTCACTGGCACATACTTCAGGGAGAACAAGGTAGAGCTGTTCTGACGACTCTTTAAGCCAGTGGTGTCCGCCAAACTAAGCTCAATTTGATCAGAAAAGGCGAAAGAGACATTCGTTCCCATAAACGAATCACCGCTACCAAAGCCGGCAAAGACAGAAGCCTGGGTCTCATTCGGCCTCACCAGATTGGTTGTTGGCATCTGGATCAAACCTGTCGGACCCCACCAAGTGTTATGAGCAATAGAGTCTGACAGCAGAAGTTGAAAGCATAGGGCAGATAGCCAAATTATTCTGTTCTTCTTCATATCATTTTCCTCCTTGCTCCATGGCTTCGTCCATATCTTCCACGAAATCCACATTTCTCGAGCTCAAAGGAATTGATTTGTTCTAGCAGTGTACAAAAGACCCTTGCTTATCAGTTTTTTTGTTCTTAACTGCTCCAGAGTACGAACCTGAGGGCAAATCTAAAATCATGTCAAATCAAACTCAAAAAACCAAATGAAGAGATAAAATGGTAACGTCAAACTCCCACTCGACAGCACGTCTTGAACGCACTAAAAAAATAAAAGATTCCACCTCACAGAGTTAATCTTTGCCAAACTACGGGACCAACCTTTTTTAGAGAAGCACTTTTAGATGGACTTCAAAAACAGGCTTTAACACAATCCTTACTCTTCGGATTATCTTTCGTTTGGCCAGGGTGGCGCCTGAGTAGCTCAGGCTGAGTTGCCCGCTATTCCGGGCAAACAAAAAAGAGGCCCGTAGCTGGAATCGCTTCGGACCTCTTTTATACTTATTCTAAATTTTTACTGAAACTACAGGTGCCCCTTCAGCTCTTCCACCTTATCCAAAGCCTCCCAGGGAAGGTCCAGATCTTCTCTACCAAAGTGTCCGTAAGCAGCTGTTTGCCTGTAAATTGGCCTTCTCAGACGCAATCGATCGATGATTGCAGCAGGCCTCAAATCAAATACTTTCTGAACAATCTCGGCAATATCTTCATCAGGCAATTTCCCCGTGCCAAAAGTATCCACATACACTGACATCGGCTTGGAAACACCAATTGCGTAAGCGACCTGAACTTCAATACGACTGGCATAACCAGCAGCCACAAGGTTCTTTGCAGCGTGTCGGCAAGCATAAGCTGCGGACCTGTCTACCTTGGTACAATCTTTACCGGAGAAAGCTCCTCCACCATGACGACCCATTCCACCGTAAGTATCTACGATGATCTTGCGACCTGTAAGTCCTGCGTCACCATGAGGACCCCCAATAACGAAACGACCCGTAGGATTAACATAAACTTTAGTATTCTCATCCATCATTTCTTTTGGAATAACCGGCTCAATAATTTGGGCAATCACGTCTTCACGAATCGTCTCCAAAGAAACATCAGGTCCGTGCTGGGTTGAGATCACCACATTTTCTACTCTCACGGGCTTGTAACCATCATACTGGACCGTTACCTGAGACTTGGAGTCTGGTCGAAGATAGGAAAGGCTTCCTCTTTTTCTAACCATTGCCATTCTTTTGGTCAGTTTGTGAGCCAGCATAATTGGCAGGGGCATCAACTCAGGCGTCTCATCACAGGCAAAACCAAACATCATGCCCTGATCACCTGCTCCTGTCTGATCATACTCATCGCCATCCTGATCACGAACCTCCAAAGCAGTGGTAACTCCCTGAGAGATATCAGGAGATTGCTCATCAATGGAGGTAAGAACAGCACAGCTTTTGTAATCAAGCCCGAAGGCAGCGTCTGTATAGCCTATCTCTTTGATCGTTTCTCTCACCAACTTGGGAACATCCACATAGCAATCTGTCGTGATCTCACCCATTACCAGAACCATACCAGTTGTAACTGCGGTCTCACAGGCAATACGAGCGTTAGGGTCTACTTCCATGATCGCATCGACAACGGCATCTGAAACCTGATCCGCAATTTTATCCGGATGCCCTTCTGATACAGACTCACTTGAAAAAAAGGTTGGCTTGCTCATTCTTCCTCCACTATTTCGTTCCAAAAATTCTATCGCCTGCATCTCCCAACCCGGGAACGATGTAGCCGTTTTCATTCAATTTTTCATCCAGCGCTGCTGCGTATATCATGATGTCGGGATGTTTCTCCCGCATTACGGCCACACCCTCAGGAGCTGCCAGTATACAATTCAGTACAATCTTTTTCGCACCATTTTTCTTTAAAATATTAGCCGCTTCTACTGAGGAAAAGCCCGTGGCGAGCATGGGGTCAGCAAGAATGGTGAATTTGTCCTGCAAGTCCTCGGGTAGTTTGCAATAATACTCGACGGGCCTCAGGGTCTCTTCATCACGATATAGACCAATGTGACCAACACGGGCCATGGGAACAATTGACAAAATACCGTCCATCATTCCAAGTCCTGCCCTCAAAATTGGAACCACTGCAATCGACTCAGGATCAACAACAGCACCATTTGTGACTTTCAGGGGTGTTTTCACCTCAACATCGACGACGGGAAGCTCACGAGTCACTTCATAAACCATAAGCGAAGCGACTTCATTAACAAGCTCACGAAACAACTTTGGATCAGCATGCTGGTCTCTCATTCTTGTGATCTTATGTCGAATCAATGGGTGGTCAAAAACTACCAAATTACTCATTCAAGTCTCCCAGTTTTGCGACTCTTCTCGCGTGCCTTTCTGAGGCATCCACCTTCTCACTTACAAAGCTCAAAAAAACCTCTCTAGCCTGATCCGGGCCTGTTAGCCGGGCCCCCAAACACAAACAATTTGCATGATTGTGCTGCCTTGCCAATCTGGCTGCATAAATATTGTCTGTAACAACAGCCCTGATATTCGAAAAACGATTCGCTGCAATGCTGACCCCGATTCCTGAGCCGCAAACAATAACCAAAAAGTCAGCGCTTTGTTCATCAAAGAGGGATACAGCGTCTCGGGTAATATCAGGATAATCAACAGATGCTTCATTAAAGCAACCCGTATCAAATACTTCAGCCCCCAGCGTTTTGGCAAACTCTAGAAGCTCACCTTTCAGGCGAAAACCTCCATGGTCGGAGCCAAATACGACCTTCTTAGCGCTGAGTACTGACATGGGTCCGAATAGTATCACAAGCCTTAGCCGTTGAACAGGTTTGCAGGCTGCGACTTAAACATTCTAAAGCTTGGCCTGAATTCTGTCTTTCGCAGACAATAGCTCTGTTCGAATCAAATCTTCCTGGGAAGTATTCCTTAAGAGCAACTCCACCTGATCAAGTGCTTTTTCGTTCAAGCCAGTCTGCTCCAGACTCAAAGCTAGTTTGTATCGTATGGAGAAGTTTTGGGGAGCCTTGAACAATAATCCCTCATACAACTCTACAGCGTGATGAAACTCACCCTCGTTGTAGTAGATATCCCCGAGGTAATTGTAGGCTAAAAGATGATTGGGATGTGCCGTAATTACATTCAAATAGTAACTCTTGGCTTTGTCGATTTCGTTCTGGTTCTCGTAGATTAGCGCCAAGTTGAAATTAGCATTCAGATTTTCCGGCTCGCTACTCAGCACCGATTCGAAGTACTCTATTGAATCTTCAACCCTGCCTTGGGACTTGGCCACAACACCCAGAGCATTTCCAACCCACGAGTCCGCAGGCTTTTGGCTTAGTGCACGCTCCAAATATAGACCCGCCTGATCGTAATTTTTATCCTGCTCCAATGCAATTCTCCCCAGTTGCTTTAGAGCATAGAAATGATTGGGCTTGAGCTTTAAGATTTCATGATAAGCCGACTTGGCCTCTGCCCAACTTTCTGCGTAGTAAGCCTCTTCTCCCCGCTGAAGACTTCGTGCAATCTTTTCTATACGAATTTCTTCAGCTGTCAATTCTCTGGCTGGAGCTTTTGGAGCCTGCCTGGCCTGCTCTCTTACAGGCACAGAGTTTCTTTGGACCTCTTGCCTCTTCTTTTGGTTTTGAATTTCCTGAATTTTCTGACTCAAGGACTCGATCTTATCCTGAGATCTATTAAAATAAGGGGATTCCAAATCTACCTGCCTGTAAGATTTACGCGCCCCAATTAACAGGCCGTTACTCTCTTCTGCTTGCGCCCTGTAAAATGCCAGTTCAGGGTAGTCTGGCTGCAACTGGGTTAGCTTCCGGTAACTTTCCAAAGAACCCTTCTCATCTCCCGCCTTCAACTGCGAGTAGGCCTTCAAAAAGATCAGTCTTGGGTTATCGCGCTTCAAATCCAGAGCCCTGTTATACCAACTAACAGCAGACTTGTAGTCTCCACTTCTCTTGCAAGCAACCCCCAGGTTCTTAAGAATTTCCGCATCCATCGGCTTCATCTTGTGGGCTAACTGAAAGTAAGAAATCGCCTCAGAGTAGTTCTTTAGATGAAATTGCACCTTTCCCAAGGAATAATTGAGCATTAAATCCTTTGGGTAATTCTGAACAGCTTCTGTCAATGCAGCCAATGCCCCCTTATAATCTTTGGCCTTCAGTAAAACCGCATTGTGCAAAAGATAAGACTCTTTGGATTGTCCGCCCGCTCGCTTGTAAGCCTCTACCTTGTCTCGCGCCAGAGCCCAGTCACCGGCCTTGAAGGCTTTTACGCTGTCAACCAGCAGTTGCTTTTGCAATCCAAGTCTCTCGGACTGAAGCCTTTTTCGCCTCATACTATCTTCTGCAGTAGCCAGACCCTGAATCAATACCGGGTCTTGTGGGTGGCGTCTTAGAGCCTGAGTAATCAAGGAGCGGGTTTTTCCCCATTGACCCCTCTCGAGATATTCAGTTGCCAGGAAGCGGGCTACTTGTAAATCTTGAGGATTGGACTGGAATGCAAAAATAGCCTTCTGTTCGACTTCAGGCCAATCCATTTCCTGAGAAAGTGCCACCCAGTCAATATCTTCCTGTTCATGGATCACTTGGTCCACTACAAAACCCTGCTCTCCCTTCATGCGCTCTCGGACTTCAGACAACTTAGTCTCAAACAATCTTCGTTCGTTAACGCTCAAGCCACTACCAAAGGAAACCAGGAAATCTTCCAGCTCCAGTTCAGCATGTTTATATTTAGACTGTGCATCATAATAGTCTACCAACTGAAGTCGGTACTCTACGCTTGCGGGATGTTGATGCGCCTGCTGCAACAACTTACTTAGTGGAGTCCCCTGATCGTTCAAGTTCCAAACATAATGACCTACAGCAAAAAAGAAGAGTAGATAGGCAAAGGACAGTCCCCATGGAAACCTCTTTTTTTCCAATTGATGATCAGCCTCAAAGTCCCATCCACGAATACCCGGGCCCTGCTCCTGGGGAGACCTGTCTCCAATAAACTCAAGAAAGTGCGCAATTCTATGGGCGTCATATAAATTGTAAATCCAGACAAAAATCACGCCAATCGCGAAGAGAAACAGACAGAAGCTGTATAAAACAACTCCCAGATGATCCGTCATGACCTGATAGAAAATGTGCTGTTGAGCAAAGTCCCAAAAATACAAAACAGCGACCATTTGCCCCGAAAAAAAGATGGCACCTTTCTTGTATTCTCCATTGAAAGCTTGCCCGCATCCCCACACAAACAAACTTAGTGCGGGAGCGAGTAGTGTTGACTTGACGACAGGCTCATCCAGCGTATTCTCAGAATCTATTGCAAAGGGATCCATCAATCCATGAACTCCATAAAAACTTCGTTTGCAAACAACAAACCCTGCTCGCTCAAGCGGTAAACAGAATCCATTTTAACCAGCAAACTTCTCTCCTGTAATCGTTTCAATCGCGACTCCAGCTTCAGCTCAGGGAAAGTCTTATCACCAGCCATCAGCCAATCCTCCGGTATACCGCGAACAAGGCGGAATTGTAACATAACAGACTCCAAAAAGGCATTTTTTGCACAAAGCTCTTCAAAGTCTTTTGAAAGAACTTCTTCCTGTATTTGTGAAACCCAGCCTTTAAGGCTTTTTTCATTCTGAAATCTATGAGGAAACAACCAACTCCCGGCCGATGGTCCTATTCCCAGATAGGCATCGTTTTGCCAGTATTTCAGATTGTGCCTGGACTCTTCGCCGGGGACACAGAAAGCTGAAATTTCATACTGCTCCAAACCCCAACTGCTTAATTTGGCGCGCAGTAGATTATAGAGATCAACTGTTAAATCGTCGGCTGCCAGCTCAATTTGCCCGGAATGGACCGCTTCATACCAGGGGGCACCCTCTTCAATGCTGAGCATGTAAACACTAATGTGCTTGCAGTCAAACTGGAGAATACCTTCAACAGACGCTTCAAAAGACTCCTTGCTTTGAGCAGGCAGGCCCACCATCAAATCAGCATTCCAGCGTAGACCCGAATTAGCGAGTGCCTCCAGTGCAATCAAGTTTTGCGCTCTTAGATGTCGGCGACCAAGAAATTTTAATTCCCGGTCACTTAAGGACTGAATACCCACAGAGACACGATTAACCCCCAGGTCCTTCCATCCCTTAAGCCGCAGGGCAGTCACGGATTCTGGATTGGCTTCCAGGGTAACCTCTGCCCGGGGATCAAGTGTGAACCTGGAGCGAACCCTGGACAATATCCTGCCCATCTCTTCAATCTCCAACAAAGAGGGTGTCCCACCGCCAAAATACAGAGTATCCAGTTTTGTCGACAGACCCCTGTTTCTCAGGTATTCAACTTTCTGATCTATCTCCTGGAAAAGTCTTTCAAGGTAGATTTCCCGCTCTCCGGCAGACTCCAGGTCTGTTGCAAAATCACAATAGGCGCACCGGTGGGAACAAAAAGGAACGTGAATATAGAGTCCTGGTGACGAGCTTTCCTCATTCACTGGATTTCAAGTTCTACACCAAGGTCCCGGGATCTCTCTTGGGCGAGTGGCGTCTGAATGGTTGACTTGGAAACGATCAAGCGATCAACCTTCTGCCTGAAGAAATACTCCACATCTGAAGCTGAAAGAACTTTTCCACGAAAAACTTCTGTAGCAGGACTCGCAGCAACATCAGCTTCTTGCTGTTTCATGAGCTCGATTTTTTCCACAACTTCGGTTACAAGCTGCCGAATGAGTTCCTCAGTAATCTTCATGGGTTTGGATTATAGTGAAATGTCTTCAGAAGAACAATGCCAAAGACTTATCAATTGAACAAGCCCCCCAAGGCTCCTACGGAGACGGCTATCTTGTAGACGCTGTCTAAAGTAGTCTGCAACCTGTTCTCACCAAGTCGAATTCGACTCGGAACCACCACTGTATCCCCATACTTCAAAACAAAATTCAGATTACGCGAATCTCCAGCTCGAACCTGGTTGACCTGAAAACCTCTTCGTCTTTTGTTCAAATGCTTGACAGGTACTGCTGCTCCATCAGCATGAATAACATAGATCCGGTCCTTGTAGGCATTTTCAGACAGTCCTCCAGCCAGGGAGATGTAATCATCAAATCGCATTTCTTCCTGAAACAAAACCGTAGTTGGATTGTATACCTGCCCAAGAATGGTGACCTCATTTGGCTTGAGGGGAACTTCGAAAAGATCCCCATCCTCTAAAGGAATGTCTGCAACGGTACCAACTAGCTGACTCAATTTTGTCACCCCATTAAGTTCCAGTCGAATTCGGCCACTCACTTGAGCCTTTTCCAATAAGTCAATAGTCCCGGAAACCTCCTCCAGAGAGCTCAAACTTTTTTCTCTTTCCTGAGTATCCCTTCCTTTGGATAAAGCCTGCAACTTGTACTGCTCCAACTGCTCCTTTTCACGCCTCACGAACTCGTCCTTGATCTCTTCTTGCCGTCTAGCAACACTTGCCCTGTAGAAACGGCTCGCTGGCAAATATGAGCTTTCTGTCAACCCACCAGCTCGCTCCAGAATATCTGACAGAGTATCCCCTGTTTTGAACGGGTAAGTCCCGGGAAACTTAACCTGCCCCTTGAGAACAACTCTTCCAAACTGTCTCTTTTGCGGATTTTCGAAAATGGTAATCAGGTCTCCGTTTTGCAGTAAGGGACTATCTTCCACCTTACCCTGAAGAGCTTTTTGTGGATGAAAGTCGACGATCAACACCCCTGTTGTTACCTTGCGATGGATCTCACCTCGTAGCATATGAGCGGAGTCATCTAACTGAGCCTCAAACAAGGCATCTCCGACACGCATCCCATCCATTAGAGTCAGAAATCCCGGCTTTTGAACCCTTCCTATAACCTCAATCCTCGGTGCAACTTGAGCCTCGGCTACTGATATGATTTTCACTTGATCTTGCGGCTGCAGTTTGAACTTGCCCTTCTTGGAATTCATTTCAACAGACAGGTCTATCGTCAGAACTTTCGTTTGTGAGTAAGTATTCACTCCATCGTTGAGCCGAAAAGCAGCCGGACGCTTCAATTCACGCCTGATTTCGGCTCTAGAATAATAGGTACCGGGTTTTACACCCTGGGCCTTAACTAGCAAACTCTTAAGGGTTAAGCCTTTCTTCCATTGATAAACACCCGGACGAAAAACGTTGCCTTCAACCTTTACCGAATTTTTTAAAGTGCTAAAGTTAGCTGGCACCAACAAGATGCTGCCATCCTGAAGCTCCTGGTTATCACTATACTTATGGTCTATATCCAGAATACTGGGCCTCCCCAGGCGATCAAATCGAACCAATTGAATTGTACTTTGATCAGCATCAGCTTCAAAGCCGCCTGCGTAATCCATAACCTCTTTAAAACCCTCCCCCTCTTTGAGCTCATAAACCGCGGGCCTCTTTACTCTTCCAAGAATTGCCACCCTGCGCTTTGCAACAGGGATATGCAAAACATCTTCTGGCTCCAAAAAACGCTGAAAACTCAAACTCCCTTTCAAAAAGAACTCATAGAGGTCCAACTCTTGAATCAATTTCCCTCTTCGAATCAGGCGCAAATTTCGCAAACTCCCTTTTTCAGTGATGCCACCATTGGCGAAAATTAACTGCAAAGGCGTGGACAGAGCTGTTCCAACAAAGGCCCCCGGCACCCTGGACTCACCTGTCACGAATAATGGAACCTTTCGCACCTCAGTTAACTGGAAGGTCAAATTCACATCTTTGTAAAATTTGGACAATTTCTTCTTAAGAAAATCACCAAGCTCAGATTGCTTGATTCCCTGCACCCCAATCTCCCCAGCGATAGGGAACCTGATCGTTCCGGATGGGTTTACAAGAGCTGGTAAATTTTCGTCTTGTGTTTGATTCCAGAAGTGCACCATCAATCGATCACCAGCACCAAGTACGTAGTCTGGTGGGACCTGCTTTTGATACAAGGGAATTCGTGAGAGTTCCAGGCTTAGCTTACTAAATGCTTCTTGCCCAAAGATCTCCAGATTTTCCCAGTCATACTCGGCCACTAGAGCCGGCATTTTCCGCACCAGATTATCTAAAGGTGGAAAGACTGCACCACCCTCCTTCTCTATGCTTAATGTCTCTACTTTTTGAGACTTTACCTTTAAATCTTCGAGAGTCTCTTCCTGGGCGAGCTCATTCTTGGCCTGATCCAAACCTATTTCTGTTGCCAGTGCAGGATCTTTCATCAACTCCAGAGAAGAAACAGAGGTGCAAAACAACAGAGCAAAAGACAATAAATACAGGAAGTGGACTTTCATAATAACCTCAAAAAGATTCAACATACTCGCCAAACTATCGGACTGGCCTCTGCTATAGTTCAGAAGCTCAACATCAAGCGCTTCTCAATGTTCATCTAGCCTTACAAAAAGCAGCTCTTTCACGAAATAGTTGTTCGGCCTCGCTTTAAGACAATAGATATCCCTTCAAATTTGATCTCGACACTAAATCACCCTGAATAACTCGGCAAACGCCTGAAAGAAGAGACCATTGTGAGCTACCAGGCGCTAAAGAGAGTTTGGATCAAAAAAATCAGCCCACCACGAATAGGGTCTTGTACGAATTCGGTCAAGCGACCAGTCATCAAAATCGAAAGTTATCTATTCATATCCAACTCAGACATCTCTGGAATACTAGTGATAAACGGAGGAGTCAGAAAAAGGAAATGTGAGATACTCTCGACAGGATTCGAACCTGTGACCCCTTGTTTAGGAAACAAGTGCTCTATCCGACTGAGCTACGAGAGCATCACTGATAGGCAAGTCTAAACAGTGATTTGAAGGCTGTCAATTATTTGCCGTAGCCATAGCGAAAAGTATAGCCAAGAGTAAGATATCCATATTGCTTCTTGCTTCTTGACGCCACCAGTTTATTGTACAAAAAGTTATGATCTCCAATGAACTGATTCTTCATGTAGCGGGCACTCAAAGTCAGGAAACTGTTATGGGTAGCCTTATACTGATAGGCGGCGTTGACTATCTCATTCGGCCGAACCGGATCACTAACATCTTTAGATCTCTTCAACAAATAATAATGATAGTCAAAAACGAGTGAGTTTCTGGAATTCAAATCGTAATGCAAGCTATAGCCCAGCTCCTTCTTGGTCTGGGTGTAGGACAAGGCATCAAGCAATGTCTGTAATTCGGGCACTGGGAAAGTGCTACTCAATCCGCTCGAAACGTCTCCAGAATAGATGCCAGCAAAGACAGAACCCACAAGATTGCTTCTCAATTGCTTGCTTGCGATCACAGAAAGACCGATCTCAGTATCCGATATTCCCGAAAAATCAAGCTCTACTGGTGGATTGAAGTTAAAGGTGGCATTGTTTACTGTGAGAGCTGAAAAACGCCGCGACAAACCGGAACCCCTGTTCTTTCTATAGCTTAGCTGGAATGCTACAGGAACTCCCCTGTCCGTGAATCTATCCCACTGTGTGCGCAAAGCTAGTTCCTGGGTATGGACTCCAAGCTTGGAGCGACCGTAGTCGTAGTCTCGCTTGTACTGATCAAACAGAACCGTATATTTGTCTGACAAACCGAATCGAAATCCAAAGGAATGACCGTTCATGTCTCCGGCAGTACCGTTTGCAACCCCTAACCTGTCCTTGATATTGAACAAATCCAGAGTGTCATTAATTCTGTGGAGACGAAAGGTACCCTCCACTTGCCCTTTGGGCAATACATAGGCATGGGGTGCATCACCAATGATATCCAGAGCCGCCCCAAAGCAGGTACCTAATGAGAAAAGCGCAATAAGAAGATAAGATTTCATCACAAGCCCTATCGTCTTTAAAATCAGTGATTTAGAGCTTGTGAAACCCATCAGAATTCGATTTACACAACAGCCTGACAGAAACAATGAAAAAACTATTGAATTTGTATGCCATTCAATGCAAAGGCCTGAAATCGCTGCGCCTGACCAGCGATCTGAAAATCAACCCCGGTGGGAAACTGGATTTTCAAATTTAAAGTTTCCCCACTGATTGTAGAGAAGCTCTGTCCAGTGGCAGCCTCTGCCTTGCCAATCATTTCTTGAACCGGAATCTCCAAAAAGCCAGCAGGAGAAGCAAACTCATCCGCACTTTGATTCACCGTTCCCAGTTGCACGGTTCCCGAACTTTGGATACGCAAGCCCTGAATGAGCGCACCAACAGGGACTGTCAGCTTGAAATTTGCTCTGGAGTCAAGCAATACGCGATTAACTTCAGCCTTAATTTGATCTGTCGAAGAGCGAACCAAATCAACAACCATGGAGGACTCCTGCAACAACTTGTATTGATTCTGCGATAGGTCAAATCGAATACGACTTGGCAGGGAGGTCAAAACGAGGCTGGAGCCATCAGAGTTTGCAATCAAGGCAACGCCAGAACTCACCGAATGCAAAACTGCTGTTACAGAATCCAGAGAAACCAGAGATCCAAGAGTTAGAACATCCAGACCCGCCTGTGCAGTTCGAAATCCATTTGGCTTTATCGATGCACTGGTACTCGTAGAGAGCACTGTAAGCGCGCTGGAAAAGAAACTTCCAAAGACTGAAGTATTCGTGGAGAGTGCACCTGAAACTGTAGACAAACCTTGAAGAATCCCTCCGGACGTTGAAAACAAGCCCTGCGTTTGGGAAACATCACTCAGCGCTTTCGTTGTGAAATTAGAGACCTGCTCTGCGAGATTTGCCCCTGGTGTACTCCTTGAAGCCAGCTTGATCATTTCGTTCATCAATTGAAACAAGGTACCATCCCCCTCAGTTTCGACGAGCGCAGTTGAGTTCCCCTGATACTGAACAGAGTTAATATCTATACTTGATATCGCAGTTTGCGCGAACACAGCATTGACAGCCTGAGCTGCAATAGCCCCTACCTTCGTCTCTGGACTCTTGCTTTTTGCATAGGCGATTATCGAAGTAAAGGGATTGATATTCACTCGATTGGCAACTTCTGACTCATTGGAATCAGCCAACTCCAGCACCCCGGTGAAGTATGTGTTCGCACTCAATGCAGTACCTCCAGGACCGTTGGTCCCACCACTCGCTTGAAAGTACAAAGTCGATACATCCTTTCCCACGCTCAAGTTGAAAGTATTCGTCTTTCCATCATTTCCCGTTAATATCTGATTGATTTGCAGTGGCGAACTCAACTGGCCATTTTGTGCAAGAGCTGTAGAGACCTGAATAGTAGACCCCACAAGCTTGTCATCAACCGCTAGAAGCTCCTGTACCACTACACTCCTTGTTGTTGCTGCTACAGGCGCATCAAGACCTGTACCCGAAGGGGCTCCGCAACCAGACAAAACCAGTGGCAAGATTAAAAAACTGAAAAGTAAAACTGTTTGCTTCATAGATTGTTCCTGTCCCATTTATTCTATTCCCATCGACAATTCCAGCCTAATGATACGCCCCAGCTGAAGATATTTGTTCTCGAAACATGCGACTGCCCTCGACCGAATCAGACGACTCGGGGAAACAATGAGTCATCAAAATACAGAAATTTAGGAATTCAGGTCTTCTTTTCCAGTACAATAGACCCAGCCTATGGCACGCCAACTGCTTCTATTTATATACAACACACTACTGCTCCTGTTCTTCCCTCTCTTGATATTGCATTATCTCAAGGGACGCTTCTTACTCAAGAAATACACCAAACCTCTCAAGAACAGACTGGGCTTTCACGAAACTCCACTGAACAAAACAAAGAAAAGAATATTGATTCATGCAGTTTCCGTCGGAGAGACAGTCGCAGCTCAACCTTTGACTCGTGAAATCCAGGCAAAATTTCCTGACCATGAAATTCTTTTTTCCAATGTAACTGAAACAGGACACAAGCGCGCCAGAGATCTTATCTCCGCTGATTACTTCACATTTTTCCCACTCGACTACGTGCATTGTGTACGAAGGTACTTAAGAAGAGCTCAACCGGACCTTGTGGTGATTCTGGAGACCGAGATTTGGCCAAATTTTCTACAAGAATGTCACAATCAAAAAATTCCAGTAGTCTTCGTCAATGCGAGAATCTCCAAAAAGTCGTTCCAACGCTACAAGAAATTTTCCTGGGGATTACGAACACTGCTGAGTCCCTGTCTATTCTGTGTACAATCAGAAACTGACTCCACCAGAGTCAGAGAACTGGGAGCTACCAATCTTGTCGTCTGTAACAATCTAAAATACGACCAACTCCTACTCAACCTTGAAAACAAGTTGCTCCGAGAGGAACTGGGAAGTTACTTTTCAGAATTCCCTCAGCCAATAGTCTTCTTTGGCTCTACACACGTCAAAGAAACAAATTTATGCCTTCAATTGATTTCCCAATGGATTCAGGCAGAAGTCAAGGCGACCTTTGTGGTGGCCCCAAGACATCTGAATCACATGCCCCGATACATCAGCCGAGCGAGAGAACTTGGAATTTCCTTTTCATTAAAAAGTGAGGGACCAAGAAAAATCGGCAACGTCTCAAGCCTACTTTTTCTGGATACATACGGTGAACTGGCACTTAGCTATGAATGGTCACAGATTGTCTTTATTGGAGGCTCTCTCGAGCTCGTTGGAGGTCATTCCATACTTGAACCAGCTCTGTTTGCAAAGCCAATTCTTTATGGTCCACACATGCACAATAACGAAGATGTTTGCGCAGAATTTGAAATGAAAGGCGCTTCCCTGAAGCTCCAAAGCGAAGAGGAGTTAAAGCAGAGAGTAGAGTACCTCCTCGAAAGCGAAGAAATGCGAAATTCTCTTGGAAAAAATGCCCTATCATGTATCCAAAGCAAAACAGGAGCAAGTAAAGTGATTGTGAACGCAATCCTTAAAGAGTTTGGTAATCTTTGATATTGAAACAATTTCCTCTCGAGACTCGTATGTTTAAGTATGAAAACAATTGTGATTCTTTTCTCGTTGAGTTTGATTTTGGAAACCTCCGTAAGCGCTGAGCAGCTGGAAGAGTTAATGGGGGGACCCAATCCAGGAATGCATATTCACTCCCCAAGTCCATCCATGATGGGTTTGAACAATCCAGCTTCACCAATTATGGACGTACGCCCACTCGAGCAAAGAATGTATGGAAATCCCAGAGTTACAGCCCCTGGGGGATACAACCATATTCAATATTATTATGGACGCTACAACTACATGCGTCAGCCATATCCCTATCTCCCGTACAGGGGAAACAGCACTGGAAACAGAAACCCGGGATACTTCAACTGGAACAACAATCGAAGAGATCAAAACAGGGAAGAACCTCAGAGACGTTTCGGAACACCTCGCATAACAAATAAAGCCTCGAAACTCGCTGAAAAGGTCGAAGGCCAGTTCAAAACCCGAAAGTTTCTTCAGTTCTGGGTCCAGTCTGTCGGAGTTACCACTCCCCCCCCTTCAATCCAGGGTGGAGAGATGGCAGTTTTCCTCAATACCCCAAAAGACGATAAGGCCAGAGTTATCAAGAAAGTTGAAGAGCGCAAGGAAGACGGTAAAACCAAAGACATTCTGGTGAGCTTTGAAGAAAGAGAGATTGAAACTCCCGAAAACTTCTATCAGGGAACCCTCGAAGAAAAGAAATCGCTGCTTTCTGTGGCTATTTTCGGAGACATGAATGTTCCGGTTCGATTTCGCAAGATAAACTCCGACTCTGAGGACGATTCAGACGAGGAAACCGGATCAGACTTCCAGTCAGAAAGAGAATTTCTGGATTCTGAGGTGGTCTTTTGCAAAGTCAAGGATTTTGATCTGTGGAAGCACCACCATGGTAGCAATATCACCGTCAATGTTTCGATCACGAGTCGCGATCGGGTAGAGCGACTGAAAGAATATCTCGATTTTCGTCATCCGGTCCGCTCCTCTTTCAGCGACATGGATTATGACCGGGAAGTCAGTTATCTCACCGGAAGAATCTATGTATCTTACAGTGATGCCAATGAAAAAGGTGATCGGGAAATCATGAAAGTAAAAGATGTTCGTGTTGGAAGTGATAATGGTATCAAGCACGATGTCATTATTCAGGAGAGCCTGGATTCACGAATAGACCTCACTATCAGCCGAATCAGAGACGAAGAGAAAGAGGGAATTTACTTCAAGGGCCATTGGGTAAAAGTGGAAAAACCCAGAAAGTATCTCGGACCTTACCAATACTCCCTCAGAAGACCTCCCAGTGAATAAGTCACGTTTTGTAACACAATACGCAGTTTCTTTGGGAATAAGAATTGCTACTTTGTTATAATAACTAGAGTTCTGAATAATACTAACGAACCCCGTATTGAGCCGTGATCAAATATTGTTCAGCATCTATGCTTGTGCTAAAGTAGCGCGCTCAACAGCAAAGGAGTCGGGCCTTGCAACCCAGATTTAAGAATTTCACACTCTATATACTGATGGCCATTGTAATTTTGGCTGTTTTTTCTCACTACACGAATGAGAGTGATGTCCGTCCTGTTCCTTACTCAAATTTCGTCAAAATGGTGAAAGATGACGTCGTCATCAATGTCAAAGTCAAACACACTGAAATCGAGTTCGAAGATAAACGAAACCAGAACTTTAGAACACATGCACCTTCAGCCTTGACCCCACCTTACCTGGAGCTGCTGTTAAGCAAGCCGAAGATCAGTGTCACTTTTGAACCTCTGGAAGATTGGCCCGGCTGGGTACAAATCCTGTTCAACCTGTTGCCCTGGGTGATAATCATTGGGCTTTGGTTTTACTTTATCTCCAAGATGCAAAGTGGTGCTCCAAGAGGCATGAGCTTTGGGAGATCCAAAGCAAAAATGTTTACAGAAAGCAAGGAAAGAACCACCTTTAAAGATGTTGCCGGCTGTGACGAAGCGAAGGAAGAGCTTGCGGAAGTCATTGATTTTCTGAAGTACCCTAAAAAGTATAAGAAAACTGGAGCCCGAGTCCCTCGTGGGGTACTCATGATGGGACCTCCAGGAACTGGAAAAACCCTGCTTGCCCGTGCAGTGGCAGGTGAAGCCAATGTCCCCTTCTTCCACATTTCTGGCTCAGACTTCGTTGAGATGTTTGTCGGTGTGGGTGCTTCACGTGTAAGAGATTTGTTTGAGCAAGGTAAAAAATCTGCCCCTTGTTTGATTTTCATTGATGAAATCGACGCTGTAGGTCGTCAGCGTGGACAAGGCATCTCTGGCGGTAATGACGAAAGAGAACAAACCTTGAATCAGCTACTCGTGGAAATGGATGGTTTCGAAGGCGACACAGGAATTATGATCATTGCAGCTACAAACAGAGCTGACATTCTTGACAAAGCTCTTTTGCGCCCCGGTCGTTTCGACAGACAGGTAACTATTGACTTGCCAGACGTTAGAGGTCGCGAGGGAATCCTCAGTGTGCACATCAAAAAAATACCAATCATCGATGACACTATTGATGTTGCCAAGCTGGCAAAGGCGACCCCTGGCTTTTCGGGTGCCGACCTGGCAAATATGGTCAACGAAGCCGCATTGTTAGCCGCTCGTTTCAATGACGAAAAAGTAACTCTGGGTCATTTCGAAGAGGCTCGTGACAAAGTGCTTATGGGTCCCGAACGTCGAAGCAAGGCAATGAGTGAAAAGGAAATCCGCAATACCGCATACCACGAAGCTGGCCATGCTTTGTGTAGTCTGCTGGTTGAAAATGGAGGAACTATTCACAAAGCCACAATTATCCCTCGAGGACGAGCTTTGGGGATGGTTTCTTATCTGGAGAAAGAAGAGGAGCGAGTGCGCGAAGAGTGGGTGGATGAAATCTGCTCAACACTTGGTGGTCGCGCTGCCGAAGAAATCGTCTTTGGAACCTACACAGCAGGGGCTACTTCTGATATTCAGCAGGCAACCCGTCTTGCAAAATATATGGTTACCAAATGGGGTATGAGTGAAAAACTTGGACCTGTTAATTATGGTGAGAGTGGCTACTACGGGATCAAGTCCTACAGTGAACAAACCGCTCGTGAAATTGATGAAGAAATTCAACACCTCATCGATGAGCAGCTCCACAGAGCCAAGAAAATCATAGCAGAAAATCGGGAGGCCCTGAATAGAATTGCAGAGTCACTGATTACCCATGAAACTCTTTCGGAAGAAGAGCTTAGAAAACTGGTAGAAGGTGTGGAAATCGGCCCACCAAAGCCAAAACGAAGCTGGAGTGACAAGTCAAAAGATGGAGATTCGGAAGACTCTGGCAATGAGGAAAATGAAGAGACCAAGAACAAGGATAGTGAGGGTGAACTGAGCTTGAGTGCCAGCATCAAGGATGAAATCACTCAAGGGAAGAGGGAATCCTCCGAGGAGATGAATCAGGAAGCACTGGAAAGCCTCCAGAGAAATCAACCTCCCAAGGAGTAATCAGGTCCACCCATGCGACTCTGGTTTCAACTGCTCATCGGGTTGACTCTGTGCTCATGCTTGAGTTTTTTGGGATATGCCGAGTCTGTAATTGGGCCCGGTGGCATTCCTACCAAACCATGGGTTGACCCGGTACCTCCGCAGCACCCACCAGTAAATCCGGTCGAACCCCCAACCAGACCCCATTACCCAAACAACCCTTCTTCTGATGAATGTGAAGACGAAAAGGAAGAACTTCGAATACTGATTAGAGATCTACAAAGCCAGATAAAATCTTTGCTTCAGAGAATCAGAGAGCTCGAGTCTGAAAATTCACAGGAAAGTTCTGACCATCCACAAGCCTCTAAAGAATGTATGCACTGGAAGAAGCGAGTGAACTCAGCATTTTATTCACTGGAGTTTGACGAAGGCCTTTCCTTTACTCTGAATGGCAAGCGAAAAGCACCGCTGGAGATGCTTGTGAAAAAAGGGTATATCCAGAGCATTCCCTCAAATTGGCGAGAACTTCGAGGTAAAACTCCCGAGGTCTACTGCTCTCAATCAGTCCAGAATTAAAATTGATTGACCCAGGGTCTCCCCTGTACGTTTCAATCGAACCACAAGCTCATCACCTTGACTAAACTCTGATGACAATCCAACACTCAATCGATCGCCAAAATGCCTGGGAACAGGCTTTTTCAGGACTTTCGAAGAACCCACCTTTTGTATCTCCAATTCATAACCTTGAAAGTCTACCTTCCAGGCAAATTGAAACACAACTGGCCGAACTCGACTCCCTTGCATTGAAGAGATTGGCCCCAAATAGATAAAGGAAAGAGGATTATTCATTGGCAAATTTCTTGCGAACCGAATCCAGAAGCCATTGCAGAAGCTCCCGATTTGCTTTTGATGTAAAGACCTTGATTCTCTTAAAAGATACTGTACCTGAGCCTTATCTCCCGGAAACAAGAGCTCTTTGTCTTGATTCAACAGAATTAATTCCTCAAGCTTTTGTAGATGCAGTGCAGGCTCTGAAACACCAGACTCGCTTGAATAAGCAGGCAAGCCTAAAGCATCCCTCTCCAACCGGTTTACAATAGACTTCGTTCTTAAGAAGTGAGCCTTGTCGTAGAGTGACCACAAAGGAAACACTTTGAATGGAACGGCTTGCTCAGCAATCACAAGATTTATGTACAGCAAAGCAAACACCGAATCATAAGCTGCGAAAACAACAGTCTGATCTCTACTGGCCCCATAATCTTTGATCGCCCGTGCATCCTTAACTTTCTGTTCAGATGCTCTGTAAAAATAGTTGCTGTGCACATCCTCCTCATCAATCAATAAAGAGAATAGCAACAACATTGGTAAAACCCAGAGGACAGAAGTGAAAGTGGATTTTGAGCTGGGACTCAAACAAAGTATCAAGAGACAGAACGGAACAATGAGGAATACTTCCAGATCAGGAACCTGATAAAACAAGGGAAATGCCAAACTCAGGCAAAACGCGAATAAAAAAGGCTTCCATCGACGATGCCTCGGTAGAAAGATCAGCAAACTGCTCATCAAACCAAGAACGATACCCAAACTAAACCACATTTGAGCCAATTTTCTAAGTCCAGGTAGATTCATAGCCAGTGAACCAGAATACATAGATCCACTAAAGTGGGCCCAGGCCCCGGATAAACCGGGCTGGGATGAGGCTGGCCACAACCAGCCATAGCTAGAGCTCTGCAAGCCATAAGCCAGCCAAAGTAACTGAAGAATTGGAAACAATAGTATAAATAGAGAAAAACTCTTTTGCAGACCTTTCAATTCGCTAAATCGTACAATCAGAAATGGAAGCAAGGGAAGAATCGCCACACTCCGGTGAGATACCCATAAGCCTGCAACTAGAAAGAAAAGTAGCGATCGATCTTTGTGCTCAAAATAAAGACTCAATGTCGCAATCATCAGGAGCAGATCAAATACATAAACTTCAACCTGTAGCATGTTTTGAAACAAAGGGGGAAAACACAAAAGAGAAAAAGCTATAAAAAAAGGGTCAAAGTCAAAACGCCTCGTCATACGCTTCAGAAGAATTACGAGAAAGAGAAAGCAGACAAAATTGAAAAATACGGTCGCCAACGCTAACTCAATACCGAAAAAACCCAGGATTTCGGAAAAGATTCGAATGCAAAATAAATACACTGAATAACCGGGACTGTGTGCTGGAGATGCAGTCAATGAGGCCACCAGCAACTCGAAACCATCATAGTTTTCCAACCCAAAAGGCCTGGCTTCTATTGCGAAGAATATCAGTGCCAGAAGAAGAAAGGTCCAGCGAATCATAAAATCAGGAAACCTCCAGACTGCAACTTTCATGGAATGCAGCCCAGTCTATTTGTATAATCAAAGTATGGACTCTATTGTAACAACAAACTCACCAAGAAACTTTCCAACATTCTTTTTCCTTGCCTTGTTATTGCTTGTTACCACTCCTGAATACAACGCAAAAGAAACTAATATCATCTACACTACTGATCGTAGACAAATCAGCAAGGTTGAGGGAAAAGTGGGGTTAATTCCCGGCAAAGGCAGTCTGAAGGCATTTGTTGTACCTGTGGACAGTCAAATGGGCATCATGACCAAAACTCTGGTTTCTCCACGATATCAGGTTCCCGTAAAGGCTCGAAGATTTCGCTTTCCCTTTATTGAAGAGGATCAATACATTCTTGGAGTCTACCGTGACAACAATAAAAACGGACTTCTTGATCTGGGTAGTGAAGTCTATCGAATAGCAAGCCCTTGCCCCATAGACACCCGAAAAGGAGAGGCCTACAAGGTTTTGATCAGAGGAAGTGACCCGGTACCTCTAAAACTGAAGTTTGAAGGAGCTCCTGAGGAAGGTCGCCGATACCTGCATGCCCACACTCGCGATGGAAATCCGCTGTTTCTTCTACCAGCCAATGGTGATGAAGTACTCATCGAACACATACCCTATCCTGTCAAAATGAGTTTTGTTTATGATAAAGACGAAAACAACATGATTGACTCCACCGAGCAGTCCTATAATTTCTACTTCCTACCCGAACCTCAAAAGGAGAAAGTGGTCATTCAATGGGGCAAACCATGGAAACCATTAACCATTAAGTTTACTGGAAATGCACAGATTGAAAGGCGCTTCCTCATTCATCAGGAGAGCGGAGAAAGAAGTGAAATTTCAACTTCACGGCAGATAGACTTTCTGGACAAAGAGTTGGGAACTTATCAGGTCATTACTCAAATCAAGGACGCCATGGTTCCCAGCCTGAAGCTTATTCACCAGGGGGACAGTACTTTTGAATTACCCTTTGATGAAAAGTACAAAGTTCACTGGTCTTCCAATATGCCCTGCAAGCGAGCGCAAGTCTTTCGTAATAACGTACCCTATTTTGAAGCCAATGCTACCAGCCCCCTGTTTCTCTACAAACCAGGAAACTATGCCCTCACCTGTTATGAAGATTTGGATGGCAATGGAACTCTTGATATTAATACCTTAAAGAACCGGAATGTCAGAGTGGCCACCTTTGTACTCGATGAAGAGCATAGCAGTAGTAGTCTGGACTTCCCTAACGAAGAAATGGGAGTGGCAAAGGGCACCTTTTTCACATTGGGAGAACCTAAATCAGAAGGCCAAATTGTATTCTTTCAAGACACTGGCGTTCCTGGAGTCTTCAACATGCTTGATTCCTTTCCTCTAATGAAAGCCAGCAATAAGGGCAGCTTCAAGTTCAAGTTCAACGTCGATTTGAATTCAGTACTATTAGCCACTATAGATTTTGACGAGAATTTTGAGATTGATTCCAGCGAAAGAGATTTTGTCCTGAACCTGAATCCTCGAGAACTTCAAAGTTTTGAAAGTATGCTCATCTTCCCACAAGTTCCCAAGGGTAGACTCGGTATTAAGATGAATTCGCTCACTCCATCAAAGTACTATATCGAAATCCTCTCCCCCAGAGACAAGGAAGTCGTAGCAGCTGGTTTTTTAAAGGATCAGGCCGTTTTCTTTGAAAACCTCCCATTGGAAGTTCAACTTTCCATGCGCCTTATTTATGATGAGAACTCTAATCAACAACTCGATGATTCAGATCATATCTACGAACTCACTCCAATATCCATTTCCCGTCTAGAACCTGTGATAGTCCAAACACTTCAGACACCCAATCCTAAGAGCCGTGTTCAATGAACAGGATAATAGTTGTCATTCTAGTGGGACTTGTTCTCGCGGGCTGTTTTCAAAAGGATGGAGAGAAAGATTCTTCAGAAAATATAAATAAGCCCTTGGAAACCTTGGTAAAGTTAGAGCCACCAGTCTCTACAAAGAAACAGAGTCTTCCTGAGACAAGCCAGGCTAGCCAAGATAAAAAGAGCGAGCCACCAAAGTTGGTTCAGCCTAAAATTACCGAAATCGCTGGCTTCCAGGCTGTTCAAGGTATGCCTGGTGCAATCAGACGAGTTGAACCCGCCTTTGACCTGAACTCTATACCAGAAAAGCAAAGAGCTCCCTTTTTGTTGGAAAAATTTTTCGCTCCTATATCAGAGGAAGCTCTGGCTGCGCGCAAAATTATCGAGAAGTCACCTCAACTGTTGAATCCATACTGGCTTGGTAAACTAAGAAGCAAGACTTTCGCTTATATTAAAGATCAGCGATTTCATGAAAACCTTCTTCCTTCGCTGAAAGTACTGTTTCATGGGTCAGAAGAACCTCAGAAGAAAGAAATTATGCAACTACTTTTGCGCAACCCTCAACTTTCAAGAAGCTCTTTGGGACTTTCAAATGTTGAAACTTATCTTTGGTTTCATGATCTGTGCACAGATCTTGAAGACGATCGGATCCTGCTCAGCTTTTTTCTTCACCCGGAGCGTAGCTTTCGTCCTCCAATCCGTCGCTATTTAAGCAGTAAGTATTCAAAGAATCTTGGCTCAAACTATCACCTATGGAAACAGCATTTGGATCAGCTCGAATCCAAAACTAACTAGGAAATATGCTACACTTTCTTCATGCAATCTACCTTATTGAAACTCCTGATCCTTAGTCTCTTGGCTAGCCATTCCTTAAAGGCCGCTGTCAATCGTCTCCATGTTAAGAAAGCGTTTCAAAGCAACAATTTCGATCGTATTGTCTCGTGGGGTGAAAAATATCCGTCCTTGTTCAGCAACTCCCAAATGGCCCAGTTACTGGCAGTCTCTTTTGAAAAACTTAATCGCACAGATGAGGCAGTCTCCGCTTGCTCCAAAGCTGCTCTGGAATATGAAAATAAGTACTGCTACAAGTTTCTAAGGGGAATCAGGAAAGAAAACCCCGGAGCCTATAATCTCGGGTTGGCCAAGTACCACTTCAAGGTGGGAAACACGAAAAAGGCATTTCAGTACTTCTATAAAGTCGTTCAATCTGAACCTGCAAATCAGGAAGCACGACGGTTCTTGACCAGAATCTTCCAGTATCTCAACAACTACGATTTAATGTGGGAACAGGGGCAGTATGTTACGGAGACTGACTTTGAGTTCAACAAAGTCTGGCGAAGGTTGGAATCCCAAATCCGACAATTGCGTTTCAGCTTCAAGAATCACAAGGGTGACTATGGAGACAAAGACATCAAATCAGTAAATCTCTATGTCTTAAGTACAAAATCACCTCGCAAGGACGCCATCGATTTCCTTGAATCAACCTATGACAAAATCGAAGAAAGAAGAGGCAATAGCGAAACTCTTAGACTGAAGAGGGCCAATCTATTGTTTGCCAGAGAAAAGTATTCTGAACTCAAAACTTATCTTGAATCCATAAAGCCTGCCATCGAGTCCAATGTGTCCAAGTTAAGCTACCAGAGTCTCGTGGACAGATTGGCAAACAGGCTACAAAAGCCAGAAGAGCTTCAAGTCGCATCAAGAAACTCTAGCGTCAGTTCAAATGGTGGGGGTCAGTCCTCAAATGTAGCCGCCTCCCCAGCAGGCGGGCTGAGTGAAAGTGGGGGCTTCAGTGCAGAAGATCTGAAAAAACTGCGAGACAACTTCCCAACTAAGAAGTTTAATCTCACGCCAATAGACGCACCAGACATTGCTCTGGCCAATGCGAATGACCTGTCTCCAATCCATCGGGCTGTAGACAAGATCGAAGAGCGGCTGAGCTCCAATCCAACTGAGTACGAACAACGCTTTCTGGTCAAGGAAATGGAGCGCCTTGATAACGAATTGATTCGAAGAGAAAACTCGGAAGCTGCCAGAAATATGTTTTTGGAATCGGCTCGTGGCAAAAAGATATATGCGAAATATGAGGAACTCCAAAGAAGTTTTGAAGCCAGGGATCGTCAAAATGCTCGTCAGTTCGCAGGTGAGTATGATCGTTTCATGAATTCAGTAAACTCTGCTCCCAACAAGCGAATCAAGAAACTACGATTTCTGGGCTATCTGGACAGGTGGTACAAATTATCTACCAGCGACAAGGTTAACCTGGAAACTCAGGGGGCTATCAATGCCTTTCGAAAGACTGCAGAAGGACGAAGACTAGCACGAGAAGTTTTGAAAATGGGTACTGAAATGGGCCTCAAGCCTCCCAATCTGGAGATGCCGGAGGAGTGGCTTCAAGATAGAGAGCTATTCTAGCTGGCCCAAACTGGGCCCACCACCGCTGAGAATAACTCGAACTTGCTTACAATCAAAGGTCTTGCTCACCCAATCCTTACTCAACTGAGAGCATCTCAAATATGCTCACACTCAAAGCTTTATAAATAGGGTCCTGATCCACTCGAAAGGCCCACACCCTATATGCCACCAATCTGCCCGAAGGTTAACCCTGACTTAGTAACTTCATCATGGGAGAACCACGGTACACAGTAGCTTATAATCGCACTCTCACTGGGTATTCAGGCCTGAGCTACCCAACCGAAAAAACCCATCACTGATTCACAAATGAGTTCTTCTCTATCCCATCAGAAAGAGACTAGCTGGCTATACGCGGCCAGCGAATTTTCTAGCAGCCGCTTGCTTAGTAAGGCCACCTTGCTGGCTGATTCTTTGGAGTTTGGGCAGTACCCATCTTGATTGCCGGAATATTCCCTTTCATGCAATCCGCCCTCTCCATGAGAGTGGTCCCAACAGTACGACAACTTTCCGAAGTTGCCATGTGCTGTCGAAAGGGCTGCGGTGAATAGGTAGTCGGGTTCATAATATCTTCAAGATAAGTTACAAATCCCAGTAATTGCGTTCCGCCCCCTGGATCATCTGAATTACATGTCGGACCGGCAGTGTAACACTGAAAAGCCTTTTGCAATGCCGGATTATCCTCAATTTCGTAGTAAGTTCCCAAAACACCTGAGGGCACTCCATAGCGAGTATTGAAACAGTTGTCCTGATTCGCCAGGGTCTCTGCTGCGCAGTCGTTGTATGCGCTGACGACTTCCGTCTCGAGAGTTGTCGGCTCTCCCGTATCCACAAACCACTTCTTGTAGTAATGTTCCTTACTCACTTCTTGCATTGCCTCATCAAACATGGTCAGACGATCATAAAGTAATGCACCTTCTTTGGTCTTGGTAAAGAACTCTCGATATTCCGTGCGAACACTCCCACCAGATGTAGAGTTGGACTCGAGCTCCTCTATAAGAGCGCGGTGGTTTTGCATGATATTATTGAAATCCTTGTAGGAAGCAGCCATATCAAAGCTTCTTGAGCCGGCAGTCATGGAGGCACCAGACCCTATCCAGGTCGTCTTCACTACATTCTTTTTGCCATCATCTCCACCAAAAATATAGTCAGGGTCCGACCATGGAGCGTTGCTCATGTAGGCATTCATATCATCAATAAGGGGCCTCATCCGGGAGCAAAGACCATCCACTGCCGATTTGATCGAAGCATCAGAGTGTGAGTAGGCTGAACAATCTGGCTGAGTAGCGGGTAAGCCAGAGCCAGCTCCCCCACCGCCAAAGCCTGAACCAAACAAGCTCGGGTCGCCGTGACTGTAGGCTGGAATTTTCATAATCTGGTACCAGCGATGAGCGGGAAAGACCTTGGTCATAAACTCGGAAGCTGAGTACTCCACATTTGTATCTGCTGGAAAAGGAGCTCCCTGATCGTTGTATCCAAAGTTGACTTCCTTCAAGCTCCCACCACCGTCACCTTCCACCGGGATTGCTCCAGAGCGGGCTCCAGTTAGAAGCTCTCTTTCATTCTCAGAACTGTGAGTCATGGGAACCAGAGGATAAATTTTGTTCTTATTGCCTTTCTGGATTGGCTCCGAGTCTGCACTGTCGTCAGCCTGCAGGGCCAAATATGCATAGATTTTATTGGGAAAGGCCTGCTCCCACTCTCCTTTCGCCCCCGAGGATTGACCCGTGTATGTGGTAGAGTCCTCTTCGTTGGGAAGAAGCAATGCGGTTATGATCCCGGCACCTGCACCAACAAGCAGCGCAGTACCAATCGCCAGACCTATCGCCATCCCCGCTCCCAGAGTCAGAACACCAACGACTATTGCCACCCAGATTGGCGAGCTTTTCTTCGTAGTGACTTCATACTTATAGCGCTCATGATGGTAGGGTCTCTCTGCTTTTCTACGGTTAAAAAGAACATTGGCCCCGTTGTGAGGCAAGGCCATATTTCCCTGGATATGTGGTATTGCATAGCGACCATGTCGGTAGAAAATATTTTGCTCGTGATTGGTGTTCAATCGATTCTTGAACTCGCTCTTAAGAGGCAGGTGAGGTGCCAAACCATTCTTGATCGTCTCAATGGTAAGCTGATGAGCAGGTTCAGTTTCCCCTGTTCCCAAGACCTCGTCTTGAACATGAGCACGACCCACAAAAGGTCCAATTTCGGTCCCGTCAGAGGTTTTCACTCGTGGCACATAAAGGAAGAAACAAATATCAGCATTTGTTGCCATGACCAAATCACCATTTGCATCTCGCACTTCCACATGATCTGAATCGTAAGTTGGATGCTCAACGCTTGTATCACAAGCAAAACTGTCATCGCGATAAATCATTCCGGCTACATTTCGAACAGTAGCATAGGGAACGTAATCCTGACCTGTTTTCCCGGACGCCAGACCAAATGATTCAGGGATAATATTCTCCCTGGGAATTCCATTGCTAGTGTCTCTGGAGTTTACTGGTCCTCTCGTTACATAAGTCTGATAGCCACTGGGAGCTCTATCCGCCGCTGCAGCGAGAACATGGTCGATATACTCTTCTACAGTTATATCTGTACGCTCACCCTTATAACCTGGAGCCGGTTCTTCATAGTCTGACCAGTCCTCAAGAGCGTAAAAGTCAGAGTATGCACGACTGGTCATTCTCTCTTCCTTGGCAACCATGAAGTAGACTATGGGCTGAGGTCCACTATATGGCTGATTATACGCGGGCTTGGTTCCAATTGGACCGCCACCATCTGCATCTCTCCAACGCTCTGTATTATAAATAGTTTTCGCACTGACGACAGGTCCGAAAGTCAGGGCTAACAGCAACAGGATTGCTACTTGGGGAAATCTTTGAATCAAGGAAGGGAGTGAATTTCTCATTCTCTCGACCCCTCATTGGATTTGTCCTGAAGATTCAGCCCTCCCAGGCGACCAATGTCGATCGGGATGCGCAGCGTTCTGCGGTTGTCTTCCATATCAATAGCGGTAACTTCCATGAAAAAACTGCCTTCAGATGGAAACTGAAAGAATTCGGTAAAGCTGTAGACATGCTTTCCCCAGCGCACTCTTTGCTCTATTGGATTAATATCCTCATTATTGATCATAAAAATATCTGCAAACTGAGGATTACTCGAGTCACGATCTGTGTAATAAATGTCAGCAGGTTGACGATCATCATCGCTTGAAGGAGATGTGGAGTTGGTCACTCGGAAAATAACTCTTTTGAATGGATAATGTGGTTCTGCAGGAGTCGCTGGATCATCCCAGTCATCATATGCGGTAGATTCACTGCTTCCCTGGGTGTAGTCCCGGTCCCGTAGCCAATAAGGGGTGTTATCTTCAACAAAAACATCAAAACGAAAACGGGTTCGAGCAGCACCATGAGGGTCACTACTTCCCTGATCCGGAAATTTAAGAGTCAAAAAAGAGAGACCGTTTTTGTCCTTGTATTTATTTGCGTCTGCACCCCCGTCCCAGACTTCCACGTTATTCACCCAGTCACCATAGCATCGCCCGCCACCACTACAATCACCAGAGTCGGCGTCTACTGTTGTCACATCCTGAGAGAAGTCAATTCGAGAGTACAAATTTAGGGGGTCATACGTGAGGCTCCAGTCCGCTGCATGACCAGCCATGACATTATTGGGGATACCCACCAGACCCTCGACTTCACCGTCCATTCGCTTGACTCGAACCCAGATATTGGGTTTGATCTTGTCCCAGGTTACGTGATAGCCGGCTCCAAAATAATCAAACTCCTGCCAGGCTTCTGTTTTCCAGGTGTGAATTTTGATTTTCTTTTTCGCAGGAAGAACACTGAAAAAACTCAGCAGAAGAATTATTGAAGGTAAGAGACTTGACGGTTTCATGAAATAGTTTCCCTATTATAAGTATAATGGATTCGATCAAGATGAAAAGAAGAAGATTCACAAAGACCCTCGACAAACAACTCCTTTGGAGCCTCCTTCTGCTCTTCGGCCTCCATTCTATCCCGAAGCTTGATGCCAGCTCAAAGAAAGATTGTCACTACTTCTCCAGTAGTATGATTTGTCTCAACAACCAAGGGGAAGGGACATTGTCTGTCGAACTTCACGAAATAGGCAGCCTGACACCCAATTGGGGTTTTTATACTCAAGCTGAGACACAAAGTCTGCAGTATATGGACTGGTCAAGGCAAAATTATCTCCATCTAACGAATGGTCATCATCTAGTAGAGAGAAAGTTCAAGCAGGATTATCAGCTCTACGACAAAAATGGTATTGAAATCGTCGACTGTGTAGGAAAAGATTGTTTCAGCTCTGAGATTAACACTATCCAGCCAAAACTGACTCTCCAACCTGGTGACTTGGTCTTTTCCGGTGAGATTCAGCCATACTCTTCTCATCAGAGATCAATTTTTACACACGTTTCGCTCGTCCTGGAAAGTGGGCAGGTGCTCAGCTACGACATGGGAGAGTCCGGTGAACTTGCCCCGCCCTCTGAAATCTTTACGAACCTGACTTCGATAGCCATCTTCCAACATCCCAAACTTGTTGATTTTGCCCTCAAAATTGATCAATCGATCATTAACAAAAGACAATTTTTTTGTACAAGTTTTTTGAGTCCTGTTCTTTACCAACTCTTTCAAAAATCCTCCAAACCTCCTGATGCTTTTGAAAGAGTTCACCCCGAATATTTATTCTGGAGACTATCAGATCTCATTCCTCCACAGCTTTTTCAAACTGCAACAAAGTCATTGAACTGGATGGATCCAGAGTTTCGATCCAACAGGATCACTGAGCTTGAAACTCAAAGAACAGAGTGGCTCCAGATTTTAAAGGAGCCCCGGTTTCTTCTTCAAAAAATGTTTGCAGCCTGGTTCCCTTTCACCCCTTTGACTCAAAGTAATGAAGCCATGGAGTTCTTGTTGTCTCAGGCTCATCAAGGGGCGATTCCTTCTGACTCAGAAACAACTTCCCCAAAAGTCTTTCAGTACAGAATTGAAAATTATCCACCAAGTACCACTCCCGAGCATAGAGAGCTAAACACCAAGAAAAAGTGCTTTGAATCAGTTTCCAGAGAAAACACAATGTGTGTTGCCTGGTTTTCCAATCGCAAACTCCGCAGTGTAGAAGAATTTGGCGCCGACTTGATCCTGCCCAGGCGCGCTTTGTACTTTCGTGAGTCGGGGATACTTCACAGCTACGTGGATTATCTGGAAAAGAAGTATGCTGGATTTGATGAAGAGGGAAATCTCAAGGCTCTAAAATCTGGCAAGAACTATTGGAATCGAAATGGCATACGTTGCTCTGCTGAACAGTGTATTGAAAACAAGCAAACTGTGGGAGATCAGTTTCCAGAACTGTCTGGCTTGCAAACCGGTGATATTGTGTTCACTGGAAATCTCCTGGACTACAACGCTCACCTGGATAAGCACTTTACTCATATCAGCATATTTCTGTCCGGAGACAAAATAGAGAACGCTCTGTTCTTAAGTAATGACATCTCCAGTCCATTGACACAGGTTGGATTTGAAACAACCTTCAAAAATACACACAGTTTTGCAGTTTTTCGTGATCCTCAACTTGCTACTGTATTCAAGGACTCTCAATACGCTACAAATACCCCCCAGACAAAAATCCCCTTTTTCTGTGCCAATCTCTTTGCCAATCTAATGCAGGCAATAAGTCCCCAAAAGCTTGAATGGAATCAGTTGGATCGAAATCACGTCGACGCGGCACTCTTCAAAAGTCAATCACGACTACAATTGATTTATTACTTCAACCCGGATCACCGGTTTCTGGACAGCTATCTTGAAAAGTCCGAAAAGAGACTCGAAGCTGTTCGTCTTCAGATAGAAGACACAATGAGAGAACCTGATTTCTTTCTTGAGAGGCTTTTTTATCATCAGTTTGAGATGTTACCAATCGAGTTTGAAAAAGGCTTTGTTAGAAAAGCTTTGCAAGTGATGCAGATTCACTCCCCTTTTCGATGGAGCACCAACCCCTTGGACTAGTCGTGTCAAAGTCCTTTGAGTAAGGCCTATTCTTCAGTATTTGGCAGCAATCAAAGAAAAATTGTATAATAACGGCATGCGCTGGTTACTGATTTTAATATTGCTTGCAAGCCCTGTCCAAAGTGAGGAAGGGGAAGTAGAAACCCAGTCTGACTTTTTGGATCTACGACTTCTGGAGCGGGGCGAGAAACTCTTTCAAACCTCGCCTGGGGCAAATGGTAGAAGCTACTTTTTGATCAAGCAAATTTTTCCTTCAGCTTCAACTTCTACGGACAACGGAGGCATCATCGAACCCAGTTTGCAAAGCACGACTGATGGTTCAACGCCAAACGGAAAATTCAGAATGTTTGCCTCTATGGGACAAACCATAGCCGGTGGTAGTGAAGATGCTGCCCATTTTCGACTTCGAGCAGGTTTTTTCGTTTCCTCTACGAGAAGCAGGTATCAGGTGAGTCGAATTCGTACACGACGAAACCCCATCAATATACGTCGTGGACAATAGAGTCATCGTCACTTTCCTGAAAATTTTCCCTGAATTGTAAACCCTCGCACAAGTTCGCTTGATGCATTGCAGGCAATTTCGTACAAAAACATTTAGAATAACGGTCTCAGGATCTATCGAGGTGAACTATGCAAGACAATCGACTCCGTGACCGACTCAAAAAAGACGTTGCTCTCAGTGCAGAGGACATGAAGGTAGTTCAGGGCCTGGTTCAGGAAAAACTGACATCCTTTGACGAAGCATTACTCTTCTCTCAGCGGGTTCAGGATGACTATATTTTTCCTGTACTCGCCGAACTTTCTGGCGTTGAATTCATCCGTAAGGAAGTGGTGGAGTTTGATACTGAACTGCGCAATACGCTGCCTGAAAAAATTTTGAGAACCTACGGCATGATTCCTCAGGCTCAAAAAACAGACAAAATTGTGGAAGTTGCCTGTATAGACCCCCTCGACATCTACTCCTACCAAAAGATTTATGAAGAGCAGGGCATCAAAATCAAGGCTAAGTATGCTGAGAAATTTCGAATCGAGTCGCTTCTTAATTCAACTTTCGGAGACAGCGCTGACTTGCGGGAAGTGCTCGACAGTTTTGATGACCACGAGATGGAGGAAGAAGAAGATAACAAGGGCGCTAACATTATGGAGCAGATTGCGGGGGCAATGTCTGATGAGAAAGACGCTCCCACGGTCAAGTATGTGCAGACCCTTTTCAAACAGGCCATTCGAATGAAGGCTTCCGACATTCACGTAGAACCACGACAGAAGAAATTCATGATTCGATTTCGTATCGACGGTGTTCTTCGTGAAATCCCCTCTCCCCCAAAACACCTTCAGGACAACATTATTACTATTTTGAAGGTTATGGCGGATTTGGACATCTCTGAGAAAAGAGCTCCCCAGGACGGTCGTATTCGACTTCCTTTTGAAGGGCGAGAAATTGACTTTCGTGTGAACAGCCTTCCAAGTATTTACGGTGAAAAGATTGTTATCCGGGTACTTGATACAAGTTCCATTGTTTTGGAGTTCGCCACATTGGGATTCGCCAAAGACGATGAAAAAAGAATTCGTGACGTGATGTTTGCTCCCCACGGAATTATTCTTGCTGCAGGTCCAACGGGGTCAGGAAAGACAACCACCCTGTATACGATCCTGAAAGAAGTGGCCACAGATGATAAAAATGTATCTACTCTGGAAGATCCCGTTGAATATCGCCTCGACAAACTCACCCAATGTCAGGTCGAAGTAAAGGCCGGAATGACATTCTCCGCGGGCTTGAGGGCACTCTTGAGACAGGATCCCGACGTTGTTATGGTGGGAGAGATTCGTGACCTGGAAACTGCAGAATTAGCAATTCAAGCATCCCTTACAGGTCACTTGGTACTTTCAACAATTCACACCAATTCATCAGTTGGTACGATAACCCGTCTGTCCAACATGGGTTGTGACAGCTTCCTGGTTGCAGATACACTGAGTATGGTGATTGCTCAACGCCTTGTTCGTCGCTTGTGCCAGTGCAAAGAAGAATATATGGCCGACCCGGAAAAACTTGCATTAATGGGGGTGAAATCCAGCAAGTCCATCAAGCTTGCCAAAGCAACCGGATGTGACAAATGTGGTTTCACTGGTTACAAGGGCCGCTCTGGTATCCACGAAATTTTAATCCCAAATGATGAGATGCGGGAACTAATGGGTAGAGGGGCAACCGAGTTCGAAATGTTTAAGCTGGCTAGAAAGAAGTGTGGCCTCAGGGTCCTAAAAGAGTCAGGAATCCGAAAGGTTCTCCATGGAGTAACGGACTACGCTCAAGTATTGAACGCGACACTCTAGAAAACTAGTTTCCAATTTCAGTGATTCTTTGTTGAGCCTTCTTCTCCAAATCGGACTTAACAGGAGCTGCTTGCTTGGCCTTCGAGAAGAACTTTCTCGCGGCGGGTGAATTACCTTCCAGGAGATAAGTTTCCCCAAGTGCAAAAGCATAGTTTCCATTCTCTCCATCTGTACGGTAAGCCTTCAGCAAATAGAGTTTAGCTTTCTTAGCTTCGCTCTGGGAGTAAAAATACTTACCCACTCGATAGAAGAACTCATGGTATTCGGGTGCGTTCTTCTCCATATAATCCAGCTCAATCCGACCCGCAGATTTATCTCCTCTGAGAAAGTAGGCCAAACATCGTTCACCACGAAAATGGATGTCTTCCGGATACTTCTCTGCCAGTAGGTTCGTTAACTCAATGGCATCATTGTAGCGCTTGGTCTCTACATAACTTCTGGCAAGGTAGAACTGAGTTTTGCGGTTGTCAAACTCTTCGTTACTGGCCTGGAGTACAGCTGTGAGTTTTTCTATCGCAGTCTTGTAATCACGTTTAATATAAGCAAAAATCCCTCTGGCCTCTTCAACGGCTGCAGACTCATCGCCCACAACATTTTCCATCAATTCGGAAACTTCAGACATTAAGTACTTGTTTCGAGACTCACGTGCCTCAAATCGATTGGTTTCTATCTCATAAAAGTAAACTTTCATCAAACCCGCGTTATACTCAGAGTTTAAGGGACTGGCAATCAAAGCCTTTCGATAATGATCCTTGGCTTCATTGAGTATATTGGGATCTTTCTCATCGCGAGCATAATAGAAAGTATACTTCCCCAATGCGGCAGTGATCGCATCATGCTCAGGCAAAACAGATAAACCCTTCTTGCACCAACCAATACTTTTATTGGGCCGATTTGTCAAAAGATACTCGGTATCAGCCAGTTTCACATACACTTCCGGGTAGCGCTTTTCATCGTAGGTGAGAGAGTCCTTGTAATTCCCATAGGCGGCCTTCAAGAAATCCTGGGGAGCTTCCTTTTGACCCGAATCCAGAGAAGACAGATATTGACTCCAGTTCTTGTCACCAAAGTAAATATAGGCTCCGCTTAATCCACACCCCTGAAAGAGTGGGATCACCAAGAGAATCAAAAGAAATTTATTGAGACCACTTTTCGATTGAAGAGTTCGAGACTTGCGCACTGTTCCTTCCTTCCCACCACTACAATTCAGCCAGCGGGGAATGGAATTGTATCAAGTTCTACAGACAGGTATCAAGAAAAGTCGCGAATGCGCATACCGAGGGTCGGACTCGAACCGACACGGGGTTGCCCCCACCAGATTTTGAGTCTGGCGTGTCTACCAGTTTCACCACCTCGGCAGCAAAGAATTGGATTGTAAATCCAAACCAATCCCCGGTCAAGACAAGATTTACTTTTCTAACTGAAGTTACTCATGAACTCCACATACACAAGCCAGTCACAAAAAGACTTTTTGTTCAATCCTTCAAAAAGTGTACACAAATTCCACTGCATATCCGATTTCTTGGTAGTGAAAGGCCTGTCTATCACACGGTGAAACAGCAGTTTATTAGAAGCAATTTAAAGGAGCAATCCATGGCCAGGAGTACAAATCTACTCATAGCACTGATCATCCTGATCGCCTTTGCGGGGTGCGGGGGAGGTGTTGATTCCATAGACAGCATTCTGGATGTAAGAAACCCGGATGTGGTCAACAATGTGGTTGCCTTCCCTTCCCATCGAAGAATTCGAATTACATGGTCAAAACTCGATAACCCCAATGTCATAGGCTATATCGTGTATCGTTCCAGTGCAACGGAAGGAGGTTTTATCCAGGTCGGATCTGTTGGGCAAACTTCAAGCCCCTTCTTTCAGGACGAGGGAAATGACTCGGATGGTGACGGGCTTCCCGATGGCCTACCCAATAATGTTACTCATTTTTATAAAGTCACAGCGTTTGACAATGCGGGTCGAGAAACACCTCTCTCCCTGAGCGCTGCTGTCGCCGCAACACCCGGAGTTCTCCCCAACGAAACAATCGATCTTGCAGTCACCAATGTTCGTGCCTACGCTGGCTCCAATGAAGCTTATCTGAGCTGGGAGAGATTGGATAACGAGCAAATCTTTGGCTATTACATCTATCGCTCTGTCAGTGGACAAAGTAGTGGCTACCAGCTGATTGGTTTGACACCGGCCAATATCAACGGCTTCATTGATGGAGGTCTTTCAGTAACCGAGAGTTATATCTATCAAATCGCACCTGCAGTGAATGAACTCGAGGACGTGACTGGTCGTCAGGTGACTACGGGACTACTAGAAGGACGACGAACCCAATCAAGAAATGTAAGACCCCAGGATTCTGACGGAACCATTCCCAAAGCTCCTGGATCCAACCCAAATGCTCCCTTTTCTACCAAGGCACAAACCGCTACAATTTTAGGAAAAGAGGGAGTTCTCTTACAGTGGACAAGACCAGTCGCCAATACAGATGGTTCTCTATTTCTTGATCATGACGATATCGTTGCAGGCTCCTACCTGATATTTCGAGGCAAAGATGTCTACGGCAAATATGAATTGGTGGGTGTTGTGGAGAATGTGGGCACTGCCGCCATTTCTGAGTTCTTCGATCCAGACGGAACTGCTCAGGACTACTATTACGTTAAGGTTGGCGACAACTTCGGTAATATCAGCCACAGAAGCGACATTGCCAGCGTCAGTGGGGAAACCCCCCCTCCGACAGTCAAGAGCCTGAATGCCACCTCCGGACAGAGTTTCGGCTCAATTGTTGTTCTCTGGACTGAACTTCAGGGTCAAAGACTGGATGGCTACAATATTTATCGCTCCATCCAGCCTGATCGTGGATTTGTACCGATTGCTTTTAATATTGTGGACGAGGACCCGGATCCGGGAGTCGTTAAGTTTACCGATGCAAGCAATGCACTGGCAGTCGGCCAAACTTATTATTACAAAATATCAGCGACTGCCAATGGACTGGAAAGTTCTCTATCAGCAGCCACCGCGGCTTCCCCGGGACCGGCTAATGGAATCATTGTCCTGGAAGGTGAAAATGCAGTAAAAATTGATTCTTTCCTGACGGGTGTCAACCGAACACCACCGGCAAACCATCCGGCTCAATTCTGGCCACCTCACTGGAGATTTCAGCGACAGGGTTTTCATGATCCCTTCAGTGGCAATGGAGTATTGTTACTTCAACCGCAATCTGCTGCAACCTCTGATATCGTTCTGGGAGAGAGAATTGACTTGATGTGGAAAGTCGATGTGCAGGCTCTTATTGGTTCTGCAGTAGGAGGCGCTGTTACAGCAGATGTTTATCTTCAAACTGCTGATGACAATATCGCAGGCCAATACAAGATTCTACTGGATGACAAGGAAATCATTCGCACGATTGCTCCGGGAACTGAAGGGCCCTCAGGTTTTGACACCGGTTTTGACGGAATCCAGGCGGAAATCAACTTCAGAGACAATACCTTCAGCACGCCTCTTTTGCCTCGCAGAAGGCTACTGGGAACATTGCGAATTGATCACCTGGCAGACTATACGGTTCCTACTCAACCAGTTGCAGATACGGAAACCATCTATATGACTGTGATCCACAGTGGTCCAACTGGCGCAACAAGTAATTTCGGTGACTTAAAACTTGACGCCCTGATCTTGGTCTTGAGATAGACCTGACTAACGTAATGAAAAAACGGGGAGCCTCTTATCTCAAGGGGCTCCTTTTTTTATTACTATTACTGGAGCTTCTTTGCAGGATTCAACACTTTACAGCCTATGGTCTGATCATGCCCGTATATCAGGGAGTATTGCATTACTCAAAATCTTCACAGGAACTGGCAAAAGGCAACAACTCCTACCATCCACCTCACCTACCTCCCGGTCTTGAAATTGGAAGAGAGCTCTGGGTTCTTGCCGGAGGGAGTACAGCTGCAGGCTACGGTGTCCAACCCGGACATTTCTCCGTGCTTTTACAAAATGCCCATACCGAGGTTCAAGTCATAGATATGAGCCATCCCGGAGACAATATAGAAAGAGCCACATCACGCTTGAGGGGTCTCAAAGAGCCTCAAAACCACAGTGGGAAAGTCATCATTCTGGGTGGCTATAACGAAGCTGCAATGATTCATGTCTTTGAGTCCAACTTAAAAACCATTCGCTCATCATTTCTCTACCGTATTGGTTTGAAATACAGTGTTCTATATCACAAACTCGCTATGAGATGGGCCTATTCCAGAAACCCAAAGACAGTAGAGAACTGGTCAAAACTGCTTCAAAACTGGCTAAAGTCTATTCAGAAACTCAGCAAGGAATGGAAAGGCTTTGAGATCTGCTTTGTCTTTCAGCCACTTCCAGGCATCAATAGCGCTGAGAAATTGGACCTTGATCTGTCTTCTGTGCACAACAAGGGATTTCAGCAACGCAAACGACAGCTGAAGCAAGCTTTAAGAACATTAAACGGAATCAAATTTCTGGATGGCGAAACTGTTCTGAATCAAAAAGTCGATTCCCAGTTTCTGGATGTATGCCACCTCAACTCCCGTGGTTATCAAAACCTCAGAAACTGGCTCATTGATCAACTCAATCGATCTGGAAACTAGCGAGATCCAGGACTTCCCTCATCCACAATATCTTCCAAAGTGTTGTTGGAAAGGCTGACCCCATCCTTGTAGCGCTGCATTCTTGCAATACTGGTTCGATAGATACTGGAGTTCTGATCGGGTATTCGCTCAGCAAGATAAGCATTCTGAAGATAGAGCTGGGATTTAATTCGAATTCCTTCCAGCAATTTAACTACAATCCAGGCCCCTTCTCTTTGCTTCCACTGCTTCTCCATCAAGAGCAAGTCTTCCTGCAAATCGCTTTGCAGAAGATTCTCTCTAAAGTTCCCTCGAAGAAGGTCTCTCACGTCAGAAACTACTTCACGCAGTCCCCGCGCTTCTTCCTCAGTAAACTCTACGAGCAGCTTTTCTGCATCACGAGCCACTTCAACCTGTGTCTTCTCCAAAAACTCGCCGTTTTGCTCAACCCCTGTAAAAAAGTTATTTGCGATTGACCATTGAGCCAGACTTGCTCCAAGAAAAACTCCCAATACTATTTTAGATACTCGTTTCATTTTTCCTCCAGCTCCCTGGCTCTTGCTTTTGAATTCAGCCCCGGAATTTCATCCAGTCTTTCAAAACCCTTCAATTCTCCATCACCCACTGCCACCATATGCAAACTCTCTACACTTAGATAGTTCTTTGCCAGTGTATGAACTTCTTCTCTATCGGTCTTTTCTATTCTTTCTCTTTCCCTGATCAGAAAGTCTTCCTCGAGTTGATAATGAACCTGATCCATCATCAGTTGCAAAACGCTTTGGTTGGACTCCCATGCAAAACTCATACTTCCCAGCAGATATTTGCAAGCGTCCTCAACCTCATCCTTGTTCGGGCCACTATCCAGAAGTTCTCCCAAAACTCCCTGAATACTATCCAGAGCTCTTTGGGCCCTCTTTGGATTCGTCCCTATACCTACCAGAAACATTCCTTCGATACGACTTGCCGAACTCAAAAAGTCCCCGAAAATCGAATAACACAACCCCTGCTTCTCTCTCAGTTCATTCGCCAACCGGGAGGTGAACCCATTACTTGACCCTATGATTTGATCAAGAACCCGGAAGGCACCCTGTTCTTCGCAATAACGTCGAACTCCTCGATGCCCCAGAGCCAATGCTACCTTCTTTCTCTTTCTTACTACGAGTTGACGAGAAATTTGTTGCCGGAAATTCAGTACTTGAGGAGGATTAGACTCTGTATCGCCCTGATTAAGCTTGAGATTTTTCTCGAGCATGCGACAGACTTCCTCCAGATCAAAGTTACCCGAGCACAGTACTTTTAGTCTGCCGGAAACAATGATCTTTGCATGCAAGCTCTGCAAGTCCTCAAAATTCAGTGATTCCAAACTCTGTGGATTTCCACTTCTGTAGAACTCCTGACCTGTTCCCTTGTAAATCGACTCCCTCAATAAATACCCGGATAAATTATCCGCGTCTTCAAGAGCACTTCTTAGTTCTTGAGTTCGCCTCAGTACAAGTCTGTCGAAACGCTCACGTTTAAGCTCCGGGGTGGATAGAGTTTCACAAATGATCTCGAGCACAGTTTTCAGCTCTGACTGGAGGCAATGAACCTGAACACCGTCATAGCAGCTGTTCCATTCACTACCAGTGGACTCCATCTCTTCATGCAATTGAGAAAAGCTCTTTCTTTGAGAACCTTCCAGGAGCATTTTACTCAGAGTCCATTGCAATCCAGCTTTTTCAAGCCCTTCTTTCCAGGGTTCAACATCAAAACTAAAGCGAATACTAACCAGGGGAGTAAAGTCTCGAGACATGCCATAAACGCGAACACCATTGGATAAAACACGCTTCTGCGGATTCAATACAAGCGATTTCACAACTCACTCCAGTGAAGAAGTTTTGGTAATTCCTCCTCTTCCGGATAAGCGATACCCAATATCATCTGACCGGGAACCAAAAGCTCGACAGCAAAATCATGAAGCTCCTTCGTCTCAATTTTTTCAACAAGGAGAGGAAAGTCGTCAAAGTAGGCCTTGTAACCCTGTCCAAAACTCCACTGCACCAACTGGTAGCTCATATCTTCGAGACGTTCATGATCGCTGTAATGACAATACAGCACTCTTTTCTTTGCTTTTATTAACCTGCTCTCATCCAATTCTTCAGATCTCAAACGCTCCAATAAATCGTACAACTCACGAAGTGCAATCTCTGCCCTCACTCCCTCTCGCAGCTCCATACTCAAAAAGAACAGCCCCCCATGATCATTACTATCTGCGAAGGCCTCGATTCCACTAAAGAGCTCTTTCTCCTCAACCAGGCTCTCCTGCAGATAAGATGTTCTCCCTCCACAAAGTAATTCTTCCAGGAGGTTTCCGTGTGGATCTTTTCCCTCCAAAGTGCGATAAGCAGGAAAACTGAGCATGATTCTGGTTTGCTCAATATCCATTCCAAATGCCTGTACTCTGACTCCCGGTCTGGAGTTCTCAGCTGGCAGCCTGGGTTTTCCCTGGGAGTGAGGAGATGTTTTCCAGCCGGCAAGTTCCTCAAAAACTGCAGATGTTTCTACATCCCCGATCAAAAGGACTTCACAACAGGCTGGATGATAGTACCTATGGTAATAGTCCTCCATATCCTTCAAAGTCATGGGAATCAGGCTGGACTCGTAACCGATGATTGGATGATGGTAAGGATGCCCCTTCTCGTAAGCCTGGGAATGATGCCAGTCGTACAAGACCTCAAAAGGGTCGTCCTCATACATATTCAGCTCTTCCAGAACCACCTGTTTTTCTGATTTAAAAGCCCCGGAATCAAGACGAAGATTGTAAAGTCTGTCGGCCTCCATTTTCAGTGAATCAATCCAGTAAGTTGCTGGTAGCAAGTGGTAATAGGAGGTAAAGTCCCGGGTGGTAAATGCATTATTTTCGCCACCGCTGCGCAAGGAGAAAGAATCAATACTTCCTTGCGGGTAAGCCTGGGATCCTTTGAACATCATGTGCTCCAGAAAATGAGAAACTCCATACTCACCTTCGGTTTCCATACCGGAACCCACACGATAACTCACGTTTACCGAAACCAGGGGCATATCATGTCGGGGAACAACTGTAACCAGTAACCCGTTCTCCATGCGCCTCTGTTCCCAGACAGCTGCTTTTTCCATACTCTTTCCAATTCCCTATTCGCCTGTTGGCCGAACCCTATTCTACTATGAACCCAGACTTTTCCCTCAGAGCTTTCCTAACCAGGAACAGATCAGCATATTCCACAGCTTCAGATTATGTTGTACACTTCCTCAATGGAATTGACACTCCCCCTGTTCTTGAAGTGGATGAAGGTGGAAATAGCACTCGTACTATTTCTCGCTGGTCGCTTTCTGTTTCAAAAAGTCAAAAGTGAAGACTTTGCAATTTCTGGCAGAGTCTCCTACATGCTTGGCAGTCTGGCCTGTATCCTTCTATGGCTTCAAACCAATGACAGTTCAAGCAGCTTCTCCTATGGCTGGTGGAGAATCGAACCAGCCTTGTATTGGCTTAAAATTCCGCTCTACCTGCTCTTTCTACTTTCTATTCGCTGGAAGTCCTGCAGTAATTACTATGACTGGTTTCTCCTAATCTTTTTCAGTCTCGGATTTCACTTTAGCGAACATCGCTCCATCCTTCTCCTCTTTTTTGGACTCAATGTCCCGCTTGTATACTTTCTTTCACCAGAAAGAAACAGAAAGGCTGTTTCTACACTTCTGTTAATGGGCCTGCTGGCTTGTCTTGCTTTCCTGACTCAAGATTCACAGCAAGCGTATTTTCTCCTGTCTCTAACGCTATTCTGTTCAAGTTTTCTGATTCTCAGCTTCTGCGAAACGGCTCTGGACAGAGCTAAAGAAAGGCTTGACCAGCTTCGAAGCTATCTTTGCCTCTATTCCGTCTCACTTCTCTATCTAGCCAGCCTTTTCCTTCTATTTCACTTACCTGGTACTGCACGGCAGGACTTGCTTTTCATTTTGAAAATCTATTGGTTTTGGATTCTTCTCAGCGCACTTTTCAAGTCTTCTCTACCTACCTATAAGAGGTCTACCTCGCTTCTTCTCTCAATTTCCGTCCTGAGCTTTCTTTTCACAGCTAATTATTGCAATCTTCACCTTGCTCTCGGGCTATTGATTTGTGCCGGAGTTTGTCTGTCCTTTGTACAGTTTTTCCTCATTCAAAATCCGGAGAGCCTCCAATCTCAGCTAACCCTCATTTTCATTGCAAGCATCCTGCCGTTCGCTGCCTACTTTGGGGATTTTCTCAGCATTCAGAAACCCTGGAACACTGTGCCCATTACCTGCACACTGTTCTTGCTACAGCTATTGCTCGCTGCGAGACTTACTTACAATTTCATCAAAAGCAAAACCCGACTGCAATGGAGTCTTGTGGTTCTCTGCCTCCTGCCCTCCCTTTTCTGGTTTCAACTCAAGGACCATTCATCCAGGTTGAATCAGCTCCTCATTGAAAACTATATTGAGGAGCGACTGGCCCGTGAAAGTAACGAAACTGCACCATGATTATTGATTCTGCGGACCTCCTGGAAGTGGCCCGGGGTTACTTTCATCAGGAAGGAGCTTTGGATTCACAGTGGCTCCCCCTTGACGAGAATTTGATTCATCCCCATTTGAGAATTTGGATTGAGAATGGATTTCATGGGGACATGGACTGGATGGAACGTACACTCGACAAGCGAGAAAACCCCAGAGCTGCTTTTTCCCAATTTTCCTCCATTTGCATGATTGCAATTCCCTACTTCAAGAGTGAGTCTCACAAGCAATCTCAAAGGAACGGTATCTCCCTTTATGCCCAGGGACGGGACTACCATAAAGTCGTTTGGAAGATTCTAAAACGAGTCTTTCAGCGGCTTAAGGAGCTGGATTCCCGGCTGGAAGGAAGGTGGTATTGTGATACTGGTCCGGTCAGCGAGAAATGGCTCGCTTCTCAAACAGACCTCGGCTGGATTGGCAAAAACACAAATCTCATCAGAAAGGGCTACGGTTCCTACTTCTTTTTGGGTGGTTTACTGACAAACCTGAAAGCAGCTCCCGCAAAAGCTGCCAGAAATCACTGTGGAAACTGTGTCCGATGCATCACCCATTGTCCTACGAATGCCTTGATTCAGCCCTATCAGATTGATGCCCGACTGTGCCTTTCCTATCAGACAATCGAGAGAAAGGGAGATTTCAACCAGGAGCTTCAATCCGGGGATTGGATGTACGGCTGTGACATCTGCCAAACAGTCTGTCCCTGGAATCGATTTGCCAGTGAGTCACCCTTTGAGGACTTTCAACCACGTGAAAATTACAATTGGAAGTATTTTCTCAGTCTTTCTGAAGAAGCCTTCCTCAAAGAATTCGAGGGCTCACCAATACGAAGAATAGGTCACAGTAAATTTCTTAAAAACCTCCTGTTCCTCCTGGAAGCGCAAGAAGATATCGATTCGCAAACCCTGTGTCTAGTTGAAAAAAAATGCCAGCATTCCAATCCTCAGATTCAAATGCTGGCAAGAAAAGTTGTTCAAAAATTTAATTGATCAACAAACAAACCAGAGTTAGAAGTCGATCATAACGGAGTCCTGGAACTTTTGAATCTTGTCATGCAAGTAGGACAAATGACGAGTCGTCGCGGCCTTTTCAAAACCAGTCGAGCCTTTCATTTGGTCCAGAGCAGCTTTGGACTGCGATCGAACCAACTCCAACGAATGCTCCAGATAAGCACGTGTATCTGCCCGTATGGCGTAGTCAAATTTTGAGAGCCTAATCAAATGATTCACGTACTCTTTTTGATCTACCATATTCGCAACAGACAGTTTGGCAATCTTGCCCTTCTTCAAATCCACCAGACTCGTGAAAAGCATATCGTGAAACTTCTCTACAAGCTCTGCTCTCGTGAGTGCATTCTCATCTACTTTTTCGTGGAATTCCTCCAAACGCGTAAAGTTGTCCGGATTCAGAGAATTGTAGATCACCATACTGCGAATAAAACTGAAGTAGCTGTCCAGTCTCAATGGCATATTAGGAGCCCAATTCCATGGATTGGAGCGACCTTTAGCCAGCAAGTCAGAGGGAACTTCAAATGCCTCTTCTCTGAAGACATAGTCTCGATAAAAATCAAGCACCTTCAGCTGCTCCTCTCTGGAGATCGGCTCAAAAGGGTCTTTCCCATCCTTGTCATTCACCTTGTCGCGATAAGACTTGATTCCCGCAATGTACTTATTCAGCTTAAACACCTTGTTTCCATATTCACTCACCAGATCAGCCACATAACCTCGTAACTTACTGTAAGAGTCTCCTGTTGTAATCAAGGAAGTCTCTACTGATTTCAAAAGATCCTGAGTCAGCTTGATTCGGTCCTTCGCTACAGCCACATGATCATCTGTCAGATCACGAGTTTGACACCAGGGGTCATTACCCAACCAGGAGTCCTCGTCCGTACAGTAATCAAGCCCGGAACTTCTCAGCTTTTGGGCGATGGTATCCAATTCCTTGGCTTCATCTTTTCCAATCTCTGAATAACCATATTCAATTGCAAGATAGTCATAGGCACCAAGAGAGTCGTTCATGTACTTCCCCTGGTCTGTATAATCCAGAGCAATATTATGGTCGTCGTAGTCCATAACAGAAGTGTTGGGCTGATTCACTTTTGACCATTCAGGATTCTTGAGTTTTTCGTACTCAGTAACTGCGCTTCCCTTGAAATTATGTCTCAACCCCAGGGTGTGCCCGACTTCGTGCATGGTCAAATTCTTGATATAGGTACCAATGAACTCTTCTTTCCATTCCTTGAACTTCTTTTGATCAAGCTTATAGGACATCTTGCGGACCATACTGCTGATACTTCTTCCAACCTGAGAACCAAAGTGTGCATCACAAACAACAAGCCCCTTTTTCAGAAATTTTGCTTTCAATTCTTCATACTTCTGCTGAAGCTTCCAGAATCCAACAATAGTCTTTCGATCCTGCTTGTCAGCTTCCCCTTCTGAACCCTCTTCCGGCTCGTCGTCCGGCAAGCTTGGACCCCAGATCTCTGCATCATTTTCCATGTAATTTACCCAGTCTGAACTGACAATCACATCCGCATCAATAATCTCACCTGTGTAAGGATTGGTCCGACTCGGCCCAATAGCAAAACCTGCACTGTCAGCAGCCCAGGATACTGTTGCATAGCGCACATCCGAGGGCTCCACATCCAGACCCTCCCGAGGCAATCGAGCCTCGACAGCACCAATAAAACCAAGCTTTTCGAAGGCCTTGTTCCATTCCAGAATTCCAGCTCTTACATATTTTCTGTATTTGTGTGGAATCGATTTGTGCAAATGAAACACGATAGGCTTCTTCACCACGGAACTTTCGGAACCTGCGTCTGATTTCTCCAGATTCCAACGGGTGATATAGCGCACCTTGCCGCTATCTATGCTTTGTCTTGAGAAATCGAGCTCTTCTTTAGTGAAGTAACCAATCCTTTCATCAGCCAGCCGGGGCTTATAGGAGGTTTTCGGCTTCTCCACGATTGAAAAGTACATAAAACTCTGATTTGAGCTATATCGAGCGGCAATCCCGGTCAGCCTCAAAGTCGTACGGATCTCCAGGTGCATGTTTTTTGGAAAGTTCTGAATTCGAGACCAGTAGGTGTTGCGAATATCAGCGCCTTGAATTCCATTCATAGCAGCCCATGGACCCAGATAGTTTGTTGGGTACTGAAAAAAGAAACTGTTTAGAGAAATCAGATAGGAAGACTCGCCCTTTTTTGCCGCTACAATGGGAAAGCTGTGTACCAATGAGTCTAAATAGGCCTGCTTGACGGCCTCCTCCATGGGCGTACCCTTTTTTGCCGTGTAATAAAGCTCTTTTTCAAACAAAACCAGTTTTTTGCCCAATTGCTTGAAATATAGAACACTGCTGCCGAGCGTCCAGTTTGGGAGAAGCATTCCTCCGAACTGTCCTTTGGAGAGACCGACGTAAAGAAAAAACTCTTTCTCCAGCTTTGCCCTGGGAACCTCCATGTAAAGCTGATTGTCTTCCTGGTACAAGTTAAAAAAGCCTTCCATCTTCTTGGCCTTTTTTACTTTTTTATCAAACTCCGGATACTTCGGGTCTTCGGCAAATGAACTGAAGACAGTGGAAAAGCCCAAAGCAAGCAACAAAGTTACCGCACCGAAAAAACGCTGATTCATGTGATTCTCCTTAAAATATTATTCAAAATAGAGGGCAAAATGAGGGTTTCCGTTTAAAGGATACGAGCAAGCAGCAATCCAACGGAAATCAGATAGGTCATATCCAGTAATCCTGCAACAGGGTTATCTTCTACCAGGAAGTCATTGACAAACTTTCGTTTGGTTATCAGGTCCATCACAAGAATAAAGAACTTTCGTAAGATGACGACAAAAGCAAACAAGAGAACCAGATAAATGTAGGTACTCGCTTCTGTCTTAAAGAAATGTTCTCCCTGTACAAAATGAAGTGTAATACGGCTTTGCAGGAACAAAACGGAAAACATAAAACCCAACAAGCTTAATCCGACTCCACTGTTGTTATCAATGAAGAGCTCCTTGAGCAAGCCATGTCCCCTGGCAATAAAAAAGATATTGTAGAGCAGATAGGAGACCACTCCTGACAAAAAGACAACGGCCATGTTCACGTAACTTTCAAGTCGGTATCCCCTGGTGTTTAGAAAGTCCTCCTGATAAATCATGAAGTACATAATAATCAGAAAGGAGGCTGAAAACAGGGCCGCCCCAACATTGTGCTGTACATAGATTTCGTTGTTATAAGTGACTTCCTCACCATGACTGTCCAACTGCCCTTTGAAATGGGTTTTGATGTAAAAAGAAGCTAAAAAACGAAAGAAAAAGAAAGTCAAATTTGCAAAAATTATAGTCAAGGCAATTGCCTCATAATCTCTCCACAAATGCACCACCATTTCTCCAGATTCATCCATTTTGGTAATGGATTCTCCTGACATGGCTGACAGAGCAATCATGACTTCAATAAAAACAAAAGAAACAATTTCAATTCCAGCAGCCATATTGCGGTCTTGAAAGAGTGCCTTGGACAAACAGTAACCTCGTGTGGCTACTTTGTCATAGATTAACCACCCGCTAAGATAAATCGCCAGAAGTGCAACAACTACATAACCCAGGTCATAGCCAAGTCCTACCCAATCCATCATTATTTCCCCCACCTGGAACCACCACTGGAAGACCTTCCGGAAAACCAGCCTCGACTACTGCTTTTACTACGTGAGCTTCTTCCAAAAGCTGACCGCCCGGAAGAGCTCCGGGAACTTCTACCAAAACCGCCGGATTTTATATTGTTCCGAACCGACTTGGATGCACTGAAAGACTTTCTTGATGCCGTCTTGGAGCTTGTCGATCGCGCGGGTATCTTGCCCGATTGGGTTGTTAATCGCCCAAAACTCGTTTTACCCGAGCTATATCTTTTGGTGGTTGTCGTACGATTCGAATGAATGTGGCGAACTGTATAGGGCCTGTAATAGCCACCGTACCAGCCGTAGTAAGAAGGGCCGTACCAACGGGGTCTGAAGAATAGATCTCTGACAATCATATAGGTCAGCAAGTCACTTGTGAAGCTGGAGCGATAGTAGTATGGATTTGAATAAAAATGACTGCTCGGTCTTGCCTCAAATTCCATGGACTTCACACTCTGTCCAGCAGTTCTTGGTACCGCCGTCACAGCAACCAACTCTACAGACTTGTTCTTGGCAATATCTTCCCAGACACCGGCGTCTTTGACATCCTTGGGAAGTTCCTTTACTTCTTCGGGGTCCGGAACCCGAATGCTGTAGGTCATCTGCTCTTCATCGCCCTCAGGCACAACCAGGATGGGATCAGTTGTTCCGTCACCATTCAAATCAACGGTACTGATTTGTCGAAGCTTTTGGGACAGTGCCCGAACCACATAACGCTGAAGCTCTTCACCCTTCATCTTCTCTTGCAAACCTTCCTTGTAACACTCTTCAATCATGGAAGGCAATTTGGAGGCATCGAGATGCTTTTCCAGGTCCAGCTCTCCAAACTCATTGAGCATTGCTGAAACACCTACACCAACATTGTCTGTGTTGTACCGGTCCGATGAGCAGCAACCCTGTATCCACAGGAGGAAAACTGACAGCAATCCTATTAACCAAAGCCTTGAAAAACTCATAGAGTCCCCTTTCGAGCCCCCATTGTACAAGAAACAGCTTTGGTTTTGCACATATCTAATCATACTGACAATTTCAACTCTACACCTTGAAATTGTACCAATTATTGCTCAAACTACCGGTTTTATCACTGTTTGCATGTTCCAAGCTTTGACTAAGACTCCAGATTATGATAAGAAGCATCTGTTACTATTGACTGTATGGAAAGGAAAGAAATGAGTACAGCCACAGCTCCAGCTTCAATCGGAGAAATGAAAATTCAAGATTTTAAGGTGAAAGATATTAGTCTTGCGGAATGGGGACGCAAGGAAATAAGAATCGCTGAGCAGGAAATGCCTGGTTTGATGGCTATTCGTGAGCGATACAAGGAAGAACAGCCACTCAAGGGCGCAAACATTATTGGCTGTATCCACATGACTATTCAAACAGCAGTTCTTATTGAGACCCTCATTGAACTGGGTGCCAGTGTCCGTTGGTCTTCCTGTAATATTTACAGCACTCAAGATCACGCTGCAGCAGCAATCGCCGCCAAGGGTATTCCCGTTTTTGCCTGGAAAGGTGAGACAGAGGAAGAGTATGACTGGTGTATTGATCAAACTTTGAATTGGCCAGATGGCGTGGAACCAAACATGATCCTTGATGATGGTGGTGACGCTACAATCATGGTTCATGAAAAATACCCTCATCTTCTCAAGAACATCAAGGGAATCACTGAAGAAACAACTACTGGTGTACACCGACTCTACGAAATGATGCGTGCAGGTACACTTAAGGTACCAGCAATTAATGTCAACGACTCTGTAACCAAGTCCAAGTTCGACAACCTGTATGGTTGCCGCGAATCATTGGCTGACGGTATCAAGAGAGCCACAGACACAATGGTTGCCGGGAAAGTCGTAGTTGTTGCCGGTTATGGTGATGTGGGCAAAGGTTGTGCTGATGCGATGAAAGGCCTTGGTGCTCGTGTAATCATAACCGAGATTGATCCTATCTGTGCACTTCAAGCTGCCATGGAAGGATATCAGGTCATGACTATGGATCAGGCTGCTCCTCAAGGGGACATCTTCGTTACTGCAACTGGCTGCTGTGATGTTGTCACTTCAGAGCATATGCTTGCAATGAAGGACAAGGCAATCCTTTGTAACATTGGTCACTTTGATTCTGAAATCCAGATGGCCTGGTTGGATGATACAGACGATGTACGCGAAGAAAACATCAAAGCACAAGTAGATCTTTTCCACCTTCCCAACGGAAAGTCGATCATTGTATTGGCTAGAGGTCGACTGGTAAATCTTGGTTGTGCAACGGGTCATCCATCTCTGGTAATGTCCTTCAGTTTCACTAATCAGGTTCTGGCTCAAATTGAACTTTTCAAGTACACGGACAAGTATCCACTGGGTGTTTACACTCTTCCAAAGCATCTTGACGAGGAAGTGGCTGCACTGCATTTGGACAAACTCGGAGTAGAGTTGACTCATCTTACTGAAAAGCAAGCTGAGTATCTTGGTCTTCCAGTTTCTGGTCCATTCAAGCCAGAGCATTACAGATACTAATTTAATAAACACTGCTAATGGCGGTGATTGAGTTATAGTCTTACAAGACATTAATGAGCCTGAGTCTATCGATTCGGGCTCATTTTTTGTCCGACTAAAAAGTCGTATGAATCTCAACCAACTCATTGTAATGACAAAGATTCAGGGATGCGAAGAACAATCTGAATTCAAAAATGTTCAGTCAGAATACAGTGGTCAACAGACAGGCAGTTGTGCAGTTTCATCTGACTGGTTGAGTTGCACAGTTTCTTCCAGACTACGCAAGTAGGCAAATTAGTCCAGGCAGTCTAATCCACACAGATCCAACCAGGCAGGGTTTTCCTGCTAGAAATGTAAGAATGATTTTGGACTCAGGAGTCCAGCATCAATTGGGCTTCATGGGCAGCATCTGAACCCGGATAATCCTGAATCACTCTTTTGGCAATCTTGTGCGCATCCTCGAGGCGACCCATTTTCTTGGCAATCATACCCAGGGCAAACATGGCATTATCTGCCAGGTTGGAATCAGGAAAATTCTGCAGAAGCTCCTTGAATCTTCGAGCTGATCTTGTGCCATTGGGGAAGCGTCTGAGTCGGGATATCTTTCATCAACTTGCCGGCCAATTCATCCAAACTCATGAGAACCCCTTCCTGTTCCTTTGCATTACCTAAAAATACCACAACACAACTGGAAATTGGATTTAGAGTATTGATTTGAATTGTAGAAAGCGATACAGGGCCATCAAAGCTGTCAAAGCACTTAGAATTATGAACAAAACCATCAAAGGATTTGTCCCCGATTTCACATGCTCTCTCGCAGTTGGCACATTTTTAGTCTGCTCCTTGACATTCCCTTTGCTTGCTGATTTCCTCGGCTTCTCAAGCAATGAAAAGGCCTCTTTTCTCCAGGATAAAAACGAACTTTGCAGATCCTTTGCTGACTTGTACCTGGAGATAAAATCCTGAATTTCCTTTGCTGAGGACGGTCTCTGTTCCGGGTCGGGGTGTATCAAAATCAGACAAAACTGCTCAAGCACCTTGTCCTCAATCACGGTTTTCTTTGGTAACTTCTTTTTCTTTTTTTCAAGAACCTGCACAATCGAGTCATTGTTACTCAGGCGAATTGGTATCTTCGAGGTCAAGCATTCATAAGTGAGAGCTCCCAGCGCATACAAATCCACTCTCAGATCAATTTCATCCCAGCGTCCTTCGATTTGCTCAGGTGCCATGTAATCCAGAGTCCCCAAGACGGTTCCTGGCAAAGTTCTCTTCAGCTCCATATCACGCACGACACCAAAGTCCAGTAGCTTAATCTCTCCCTGGTCCGTAATAAATACGTTTTCAGGTTTCAAGTCACGGTGTACAACGCCCTTCTTGTGGCATCTTTCCAGAACACGGGAAAGTTCCATAACAATATGCAGGGCGCAATCCACATCCATTGAACCAGCCTTTTTGAGTAATTTTGAAAGATCGTGCCCCTCCAGATACTCCAGGATTAGTGCGCTAACGCCCTTCTCCTCTACTTTATCAATAGCCTTGATTACTCCCTTACCCTTAACCTTGCGAAGAGATTCAAACTCATGAAAAAACCGATCTCTCTTTTTCTTTTGCGATGAGTGCTCTGCGGCCAAGACTTTCGCAACCATCAATTCACCCTTGGGAGACACCACTTTATAAATCGTGGACATTCCTCCCAGTGCAAGGGCTTTCCCGGTTATCTTATATTCACCTAAATGGGTTCTTTGGGGGATCTTTTGAACCGCAGTCTTTTGCTTACTCGCCGAGTTCGCTCCTGATTTTGTTTTCTTTCTTTCCTGAACTTGAGTTTTTCCCATTCTGCTACCTTCAAACTGGTTTCATCTTACGAAGAATATCGGCAATATCATGCCACAGGAAAAGCTCCAACATGCCTTCAAATTACTGTATATTAATTTCACCCTTGACGAAGTTCAGTTCTTTCTTAAAGTAATGGGGCTCTAAAGGGAAACGCTTTGGATTCAAAATCAACAGGAGTCAAAATGAAAAACACAATTAAAAATATCGTCCTCGGACTGGGAGTCATGGGAAGTCTTTTCACCAGTCAGCCACTTGAAGCTGCAGCGCCAGTTCAGGAAAAAGAGTGGACTTTTCTGATTTTTTTGAATGCAGACAACAATCTGGATCGCTTTGGAGTTGGAGATGTTGAGGAAATGCAGGAGATTGGCTCAAACAGTGAATTCAATCTGGTGGTTCAATTTGACCGGGCCAAGGGTAAGCCATGCAAGCGTCTGTTCATTGAAAAGGGTAACGCTGAAGTTATCGAAGACATGGGCGAGTGTGACATGGGAAGCGTTGATGTCCTAACAGATTTCGTAGACTGGGGAGTTCAGAACTATCCCTCCAAGAAGCTTGCAGTGGTTCTCTGGAATCATGGCTCTGGCTGGAACAAGAAAGCTAGAAATACTGTCTTCAAGGGGATTTCCTATGACGATGAATCGGGAAATCACATCACGACAGCTCAAATGGGGCAAGCCAGCGAAACCATTAAGAACATTTTAGGTCGCAAACTGGATATTCTTGCTTTTGATGCTTGCCTGATGCAAATGGTTGAAGTTTCTCACGCTGTAAAGGACAACGCTCACATCATGTTAGCCAGTGAAGAAGTCGAACCAGGTGAAGGCTGGGCTTACAACGACTCTATGAAGCCAATCGCTCAAAACCCTGCTGTTTCTGCGGAAGAAGCTGCCACCATTATTGTTGATACCTATGACGCTTCTTATGACGGGGGTTCCCAAGGGAAACGCGCAACAACTCAATCCTGGGTACGCCTCTCCAAAGCAGATGCTCTCGCCAGCGCAATTGATGAATTCGCAATCGCGTTGAAGGGTAACTTCATCGAAGAAACGAATGATGCCGTTTTGCAAGTTCAAAAATTTCGCTATCGCTCCAATATCGACCTGATTCACTTCCTGAAACTGATGGAAGAGAGAGTCTCGTCAAATACTATTGCTGATGCTGGCGTGAAGGCTAATGTCCTGTCTACCCTGGCCGCCGCCAAGACAGCCGCTAATGAGTTTGTAGGGCACAATGCCAGTCATGGTTACAGCACAAAAAACGCTTTTGGTACAGCTGTTTACTTTCCTCGAAAGGGATACAGCTTCTCCAAGAAGTATAACAAGCTTGCCTGGGCTCAGGACACATCCTGGGATGAAATGCTCCAGAGCTTTTATGATGCAAGCAAAACTCAGGAAAGCGATCTGTAATATTCTTTAATGAAGAGGCTGGCTCACAAGAGAGTCAGCCTCTTTTTTTATTCCCCGAAATTCGGTCGCCAAAATCTCTTTGATCTCTTTTCGAATCAGATCACCTTCAATATCCTGTAGTAAATAATGCCTCGACTTGTTCAAAGTTCTAAACTCCAAGCCACTCAGGCTTGAGAGTTGCTTTCTGCAGTTTCGGTAAGAAGCCACATTATCTCCTGTAGAATGCCAGCACACTGCTTTCTTCGGCAGCTTCAGAGCTTCTAGATTGACAATCACTTCTTCTCTTAAGTCAATCAGCTCCCTGACTGAACGAAAGGGTGTCATGGGTACACGATAGACGCCCTTGACTCCCTGCGGGTCCGAACAATCCATGCTCCAGTTGGGTACAGCCAGAAATGGAATCCTTGAAAAAAGTCGTATAAAAATAACTGAGAGTCTGTGGACCCAGGGATGAAAGCCCAGATATGGAGCAAGCAGCAACACTCCATCTGCCTGACGTTTTCTGAGTAAATCCAGACTCAATAGTCCACCCATGGAAAATCCGATCACAATTACTTTGTCACAATCTTCCCTGAGCTTGTCAAAAGACTTCAGTGCTCGCTCCCGCCATTCATGACGTGAAGTCTGGTAAAAACTGTAAAGGCTATTCGCCTGATGGGTAATCATAGGAGCTTCATAGGACAGCTCCATCTCCTTCAATGCAGGAATCAATGATTCATAGAATTGAGGGCTCACTCCAAAACCGTGCAAAAGGAGGACTCCACAGTTTTTTGCCGATTCATCGTGACTGGCAATTCCGTTGCACATGGGCACTTCCGGTACGGGAGTCTTGCAGCGTAATACGAACAAGCCCATCAGAGCTGCGCAAAGAAACAATATCCCGCCCAATATCAGGATCTCAACTCCTGAGGATAGAACCACTCTTCGCTATGATAAAAACCCATTAAATAAAGAGTATGAAAACAAAGGAAGGTACAGGAAAAACAAAAGTGAAATACTGCAGAGACTGTACTTGTGATTCCAGGTCGAAAACCTTCAACAAAAGTTTTGATCTGCCCGGTGAACATTTCCTCGCTACTGGTTCCCGACTTCATAGACTGAGCCAATTGAACCATCCCATCCTCGGACTGTTGAGACACTGCATCTGACAAACCAAAAACCAATCCTTCCAAATATCCAGGTATCATGAAAGCAACCGCCATTGCCATATTGATGAAAATCAGGCAAAGGTAAAGAAGTACTATGCCGAACAAGCGGTACCTCCAAATAAGAAAAGACGCTTTAAGAGGTCGCAAACTGACTTCACGGATAAAGTATTGCATATGAGCAGTGAAACCTGATAGCAGGCTCCACGAGAAACAAAAAAACAGAGAACAAAACAAGGCCAGTATCCAGGAAAGTATCAATACAGCTTGAGTTTCCGCTGTAAAAAAAAACTGAATCTGGACTGCGAGTCCTGCAGAAACTACCAAAAATGGAAGTAAGCCCAGGAAATGAATAAGAATCAACAAACTCAAAATATTGATAACTCCCCTACGCCCCAAATCCTTGATCAAAGATAGAACCGGCTTATCGATTCCGATACGGTGATTAATCATCATATCCAGATACAAGTATGGGCCAAGCAAAGCTGTCAATGTTCCCAGTATCACTATTGACAGGTACAAACCGCCCTCAACTTCCAGTGGAAGTGACTTGGCAAACAGAGAGATTGGTAAGAGCAGTATCGTAGGAACGCAAAGTATAAAAGCTAACCTCAGGTAAGCTGGAACATGGCGAAACAAGGTTTCAAAATACATGGGAATCGAGTGACCGGGCATACGAAAAGCCGCACCCAAACCCATCCTTCTCATTCTTGCTCCTCTTGTTTTTTCTTCATCTTTGCTCGAGTGTTTTCAATAAGTTTTTTGATCGACTCATCAACGTCCTGATCTTCAATTCTGGAAAAAATATTCTCAACCCTCCCGAAATCCTCCTGGAGAAAGTAAAGCATCGCCAGATTAAAAAGTACTTTTGGACTCGAAGGTTTGAGTTTCAAAAGTTTCATAAAGACTTTTTCTGATTGAGGGTATTCTTTCAGTTCAGCATGAGCTCGAGCGAGTAGATTCAAAGACCTAGAGTCTTCATAAAGCGCAATTGCTTTTCTCAGGATCTTTTTGGCTTCTTTCCACTTTCTTGAATTGGCCAGTTCACGAGCTTCCTGCAGGAATCTGTCAGCCTGCTCCCGCTTTGAGCTGTGCAGATACTCTTGCAAAAGCTTTTGCCAGACTTCTTCTCCGAGAAGATTTCTCAAGGCTTCCTTGAGATGGACCTTGAGAACGGGATCTGCATCGTTGAGTCTTTCCTTCAAAAGCGAGATCACTTCCTTATCCTGGCTCGCTCCCAGCGCATCTACCGTCTCTTTGACCACGTTCCAGTTGTCATGCTCCAGAAAAGACAATAGTTTACGAGAAGCCCTGGAGTCACCCAATGTACCTACAGCCCGTATAGAAAGGCACAAGACAGCTTCACTTTCATGCTCAAGAAGCTTTTCAAAACAAGGTAGAAACTTCTCATCTCCGATCGATATAGCCGCCAGAATCCATGATTCAAGAAGGTCTTCACTCAAGTCTTGATAAATCTCAAGCATGGCATTCACAAAACCTGCGGATGGATTTCCTTCAACACTTTTAAGAGCTTGTCTTTGAATCAACCAGTTTTCATCACGAAGACATTCAATGAAAAAGCCTTCTGCCAGTTTTGATTTCAATGAAGAGAGAGCCTCGAGGATAAAAATTTTCATTTCCAGATCATCTGTCTGACTCAAAGCCAATATCTCTTCTTCCAGTTCATCAGCCCCAATTCTGCCAAGACAGCGAATGGTTCTCTTTCGAATACTTGTATACTCATCCTCAAGAAGATCCCTTAACCAGGGAATACTTGCTTCACTAGCGATGTGTTCGATGGCTTCCAGTCCATTGCATCGAATCTTCCAGTCATCACTTTCAATCAGTGGATGAATCGCCCCCAAAGCATCCTCTCCAATTTTACCTGCCAGAACACTTCCCCAGTAAATTTCTTCCCTGCTACCCTTGGATAGCAGCTCCAGAAGAACTTCCATCGCGCTCTTGGGTTCTGCAGCCAAAATATCAACAGCAGCCTGATAAACTTTGCGAGGTTGCCGCTGTGAAAACAAGCTTCCCAAATAACCCCCTGCACGACTGCCCTGACCAAGGAAGTATTCAATCGCATTTTGACGGGTCCCTGAATGTGATGTATTGAGCAATTTCGTCATCACTTCATAATAGGACTTGTCCTGACATCCAATCAGACTTCTGCTCATCCAATAATTCAAGTTCGGGTCATCTTCCTCAAAAGCATCCAGGTAAGGTTCAGGACTGAAATCCTGAAAACTCTGAAGAGCATCCGAAACAGAAGTCTTAAGCATCCAGTTGTCCAGATGAAACTGCTGAATCAGAATCGGGATAAACTGAGCCTTCCCCAGGTATTCCATCACCTTGATCATCCAGTATTTTCGATTTTCATTTCCTTCCTGGAGTTGATTGATGAAAAACCCAGGACTCAAGCCTTCAAGCTTGGAAAGTGTTACAGCTGCTTCATTGCGTACTCTCCAAACTTCGTGATCCAATAGCTCCAGAAGTATTTCCAATGTTTCATCATCCCACTGAAACTCACAGAGAGCAGAGATACTCAAGATCTGTAAATCCGGATCTTCCTCATAGCACAGAGACTTAAATATGGAGTGAGAAACATCCACCTTCATTCTCCGAAGCGCATTTAATATCCAGTAGCGACCTTCCTTGTCTCTCTTGTAAAAACTCTCGATCAAGGGGGCTATGGAAACGTCCCCAATCTTTGCCAGGCTTTCCATGGAACTAAGCCGAATGACCCGGGAGTCATCATCAAGTTTCTCCAGCAAGTAGGTGACCGCATATTCTCCGTGCTTTCCCAGACTCTCAACACAGGCGTCTCGAATCTTTTCTGATTTGTGATCCAGAAAATTAAGTAAATGAGGAATTGCCCTTGGGTCTCCCAGTTTGGCCAAAGCGTCCATAGCACTGAGTAAAACTTCTTCTTCACTGCTATTTTTGAGAACTTCCAGAATTTCTGGGATCAATTGCTTCAGGCGCATTTCCCCAGCCAGCTGCAATAGCCAGTAGAGTTTCTCCCTTGGAATGGACTTAGCTCGAAAAGCGGAACCTATCGCTTCATGGGAACGGTTACCCATCATGCGAATTGATTGAAAACACTGACTCTTTCTCACCCACTGACTGGAATTAAACTCATCGAGAATCTGACCGATGTACTTTTCCGGATACCGACTCAAGCCAAGACTTGCCATAGAGCGTACGTCCGAATCAGGATCCCCCAGGGCATCCAGCAAAGGCTTGAAAAACAACTTATGAGGCCTCAATCCTACGATTCGCACAGCAGCCAGACGTACAAGGCGTGAACTGTCATGAAACATGTCCAGAAGTTGCTGGCTGATTTGAGAGTCCAGCATGGTTTCAAGTGCCATAATGACCCAGTAGCGTACGTCAGCATTCCTGTCTTTCAGCCTCTGTATCAAAATTTTCTTGGCAAGTTTGCTGGGGTTTTTCGCCAGTTTCTTGGCCGCTTCGAGTCTTACCTGATCACGGCCATCCTGAACTTGTACCAGTAAAATATCCAGATCCGGATTATCCATTCCCTGTCCTTGTTAATCAAAAATCTGAGTAATCGCAATGAATTTGAGCGCCTATTGTACAACACGCCCGAGCTTGAGTGGGATTCTACTTCAGCTTCTTGGGCAAGAGGTCGAAGGCGAAAGCAAGAAACTATCTACACAGAGAGATTGAATGATGAATATAAAGCCTGTTTTTGCAATTCTGCTCTACGTCTCTATTGCTGGCTCCAGCTTTGGTGCAATTCAGCTTCATAAGGCTCAAAACACAATCGAACTTCTTCAGGTCATAGAAACAATTTTGTTCCATGGTCAGTCTGACCCTTCAGACCTTATGCAGATCACCCACGAAATTCATTTGGAACCCGGTTTCTACAAAATTCCCGCTCAAGAATCTATCTTGTTGGACTACTACAAGTTTTACACATTACGGGCTCGCAGTGCGGAGCTGAACCAGCAAGTGCGTCTGATTGTTGACTATCCCTGGCCATATGACAAAGAAGTCATTTACTCACAAAAGCTCGCTTCCCTGCTTAAGACTCTGCATCGTGATCTTCAGGAAGGTTTAAAATTCAGTAGAGAGATATTGTACACAGTCAAGTCTCCGACTCAGTTGCCGTCAGCACTAATGCGATCGGTTTCGAATCGACAGGATACAACGATTCGGCTCCCCTATTGTGAGAAGCCGGCCTGCCTGTATCGCCCCGATATAATAGAAACAATTAAAAAAATTCGTATGATAGCTGATGATGGAATGCGCCTGAGACTGAAGAGTCGTTTCTTTAGCTGGGATTTGAACAAGTTTCTCTTTTTTGAGAGAGAACTCCAGCCATTTGTTGTAAAGCTAACCCAGGAGGAAGGCGAGTCAGAAAGCTAGAAGTCCATGCTTACGCGAACATTCATGATTTGAGCGCTATAACCATTTCCAAGAGTTGAAGGACCATCCTTTTCAAAGCGATAGCTTCCTTCAAGATGCGCTCCCTCAAAGACCTCTTTTTGCACATTCAAACGATAACTGACCAAATCTCCAGTTTGACCGGTCTTTTTCTCTTTGGATCGCCCCTGGGATAATTCAAGCCCAAGTCTCAAGTCAGAGGCCACAGGTGTATAGGTCACTCCGGAGCCCAGGGACCAGTCTTCTCTCCATTCCCGACCTTCCTTTTCTCTCAATTGTATGTTGGAGTGTGCCTGCCACATAGGTGAGAAGGTTTTCTCAACTTTTAAGCCCGTTTCCCGATTCTCTAGGTAATCGATTTGCTGATAGTCCGTTTCAATTTCTTGACGATTCTGAAGAGTCAGAGTCATGTTGTTGCGTAGATTTCTACTGAGTTCTGTGTCAAATTCAAGACTCTTCTTATCAAGGTTTGAGTTCAGATTATAGCGATCCCTTACAGCCCATCGATAGCGGAGTCTAAAGTCTTTCGGGAGGTTCCATTTAAAGTCATAACTCAAACTTTCATTATTGGTCAGGGTTCGCTTGATACTCTTTTCTTCTTCGTCACGAAGTCGATAGGTAATTCGATGAGAAAAGTGTTTGTGATGCTTAAATCTTAACTGTTGGGAGAGTGTAAAAGTTTGAACCGGATTGCCTGGATTTAAATAGGATTTTTGATTTTGATTGGCGCGAACCAGATCCGTTAAATCAAGATTCGAGCTCTCCAGAATGACTCGCTTCTTCTCCTCTTGCTTCAACTTGACATTGTATTGCAGGTCTCTACCTTTTCTATAGCGCAGATCAAAACCGGAAGAAAAGGAACGGTCACTTTGATTTTGAATGAAATTATCCGCTTTTCTCGATACAAATTCCAGTTGGGACTGAAAGTTACGGCCCTTCTTAAAGTCCATTTTCAGCTGATGATCCAGACTATGGGAACGGTCCAGTCCAAGAAACTGATCATTCTCTTTTCTCTGTCTGATTCCATAGTTCCAGTTAAAGTTAGATTTGCTGCTACTAAAGACTTTCCATTCATCCGTCTGATAGCTGTTTTGACTAATCCCGATGCTTTGCTTACTCTCATTCTCTCTGGAATAGCTCCACTTCATATCCCTGACCAGCGGGCTCATGAGACCCAGGTTCTTTTTTCTTAAAACATCGTAGCGAGTCGTTCCGTTAGCAAAGTACTGAGGGCTGTTCTCATTCTTGTAGGCAGCCCTCACTTCGGACTCACCCCATTTCTTTACCAGGTCACCCCCGATGGCACGAAACTCCTTGCGGTCTTTGAACGGGTCCGAATCCAGATTCGTATGGGAAGATCGATAACGTTGGGTATATTGCCACCCACTACCCTTATACTGATATTGAAAGGACTCCTGATCTACATCACCAACCAGATTGCTATCTTCCCCCATGGCGATGAACGCGTTCTTGCCAATACTTCGAAAGTTTGGATCCACCCTCTCCTTTCGCAATGAAAATTGATGTCTATCTTTTTGATAGTCAGCCTTCATGTCAATTGCTTCACCGTTGATTACTGGTAAAGTATGCGACAGGATGTCCTGCTTGTCCCTGGAATGAGCCAACTCAAAACCCAGCTTCCAATTCCCGAATTCAAAGTCTCCATCCAGACCATACAAATTCAATTGATGAGGCTTGGCACCCAGAGAACTGGCCATCAAAGGATCCGCCTGATCTTTCTCCATGAGAGTGGACAGTGCCAATCGATTCTTTTTATCAAACTGATACTCATTTCTAAGAGCAAAAACCCTGTTTTTAAAGGCTGAGCCGTCTCTTGAACTCTCGTACTCAACAATCAGATTTGAAGTGGATTCAACAGGTAGAAGTTTGTGATTCAGCTGAAAACTTCCCCCTTCGTAGTCAAACTGGTACTCACTCCCACGACTTAGTTTGCGACCGTCCAGATAAATAACTTCAGAACCAGCTACCACTGGTGCAGACTTGAGAACATATTCACGCTGAAGACCCTGCCCAAAGAACTGCTCTCTTTGCTCCTGACCTTCACTACGCGCTACTACGAAAGAACTTTTCAGCTTTCGAAAGTTTCTTGAAAAATAGATTCCAAGAGCTTTCTTGTTATTTAGTAAAAAGCGAGTTCCGGGGATTTCCAAACCAATTCGCCCCAGTGCCAACTCAAACTGATCCCCGGTGATATTCATCAGGATCCTTTCTTCTTCTTCCCGCTCATTGGAGTCGTCAAAAACAGCTTGAATATGGGTCCCGCCCCACAGGTCACCACGTACCTGAATTCTGGTGTGCTGATGAAACTTGCTATCAGTGATTACCTGAGGATTTCTCTGCAGGAACTGATTGAAGTCTCCCTTGTAAGAGTAATCATTGAACTCGACATCTTTGCTTCCATAAATTTCGAGATGATCGGAAAACTCTTTCGGCTCCGGTGAATTCACAAGCAAAGAAAGGAAAAAGAAACTCGCTAGCAAAGGATTCTTTAATAAGCAAGAAAAGCCCCGAGTAAAGTGGGGCTTGCCAGGAGAGTCTCGAAACAATAGAGACTTTGCTGTCATCCAACCTTCAATTCACTGTGATTTCTAGGATGATAGTTTTGATAGACTCTGTAGAGTTGCTCTCTGCTCAAATGAGTGTAAATCTGTGTCGTGGTGAGATTGGCATGACCGAGAAGTTCTTGGACAACTCTCAAATCAGCCCCATTATCAAGTAAATGGGTCGCGAAACTATGACGGAATGTATGCGGTGAAATTTCTTGAGAAATACCCGCTTCCAGTTTTAACTTCTGAATCAGTTTCCAGACGGAGACTCGACTAAGTCTTTTCCCGCTCCTGTTAAGAAAGACAGCTCGCTCGGACCTGGATCGCGAAAGCTCATTTCTGGCATCCTTTAGATAACCTAGCAAAGCATCTTGAGCGCACTCACCGAGGGGAACCCATCTCTCTTTGGAGCCTTTTCCAAAACATCTTAAGAATCCTTCTGAAAACTCCAGGTCATTAATATTCAACGAGACCAGTTCACTCACCCGTAGACCACAGCCATAAAGAACTTCCAAAATCGCCGTGTCTCTCAGTGAACTTCTGGTTTTGCCTGCGCAATCGATCAAGTCCCTTACTTCCTCCACAGACAATACTTTTGGAAGAGATTTGGGCAACCTGGGCATTTGTACAGACTCCAGAGGAGAATGCTCCAGCTTTCCGCAAGATAGAAGGTAGTTATAGTACATTCTAAGCGAGGTCAATTTTCTTGAGACAGAAAGTGGACTCAAACCTGAATGGTTCAAAAACTTAATGTACTTCTCAATCGCTTGATCCGACCTCAAACCTTCATCTTCAAGGAAGCGAAACCACTGAGTAATATCATTGGCATAGGCTTCAATGGTGTTTGACGCCAAACCCTTTTCAATTCGTATAAATTCCAGAAAGGAATCAAGTGCTTCAGTCATACAAAAATCTCCCCAAATCGACACTTTTTGTATCGTCTGAAGAGGCACTTTTTTGTAGGGAGAAGACTAAGGAAAAGCTTTTTGAGAGCTTATTTTTGCGGCGGAACCAGACTTTGAGAGTGGTATGAAGTCGAGAGTTTTCCCATCTCTACTTTTAGATCCCAAAAACACATTCGAACCAGGGAACGATGGAAGCCCTGATAATAACCTTGTTCCTGTAAAGTTCTGAAAAAGGCCATCGCTTTGTTGGCGTCCTCATTAAAGTCCAAAGCTGGAAGCGCTCCCCTTTCTACTTCATAGAAAGACAAGGATCTACCCAAACTACTGAGTTCCTCCTTACACTTCTGAAACTGTAAAGATGATTGAGGGCCATACCATTTTGAGTTCACTTCAATCCCCAGAGACTGGAGCTCCTGTGACAACAGGGACAGCCAGGCCTGAGACTGATTACTAATCCCGGTAACCGATTGATTTGAATTTCTCTCAAGATAATCCAGAAGTTCATCGATGACAGGAATCAAAATGCCTGAATAAGCAGCCAACCAGGCTAGACTCAAACTCCGGTCTGCTCTTTCGCGAACCAGTGCAACCAATCTTTCCAGGCGATCTTGTGAACTTTCAAGCAAAGGAACGGCGGATTTGACTGAAATTGAGTCCTTCAAGCTCACGAAACTTCCGTAAGGCTCCCCTCTCTCCTCTAACTCTTCAATCCAGAATTTCTGACTCTCTTGCGGTAGAGACTGTGCTTCTTCCAGCACAAGGGCTTCATACTGCAGTCCGTATAGTGGATAGTTTTGATAGAATTCCAATGTTAAGTGATTAAAAATCTGTCCAAGAAGAAACTGGCGAAGCTGAGATTTTTCTTTGCCTTCCAGGAGTCCAGAGAGTGAGACTAAAGGATCAATCAACTTTACATATTCAGACTTGAATGGACGAGCTTGTTCCAGAAAGCTCATATCCATCGTTCCCCCAGCCCTCTTGCTTACAACTGCCAGGCGAATTTGCGCCAGAAGACGCTCCACGTGAGAATCATCTTCAAATTCAAGCTCAAGTAGCTGCAAAGCAGTACGAAATTCCCTTTCAGAAACACTAAAGTCACCTTGAAAGTAATGCTCAAGACCATTGAGATTATGATCTATCCAGGCTTGAGAAGCATTGACCTGACAAGTGAAGAAACCTAATAGAGCTATCGTTTGAAAAAACTGAAACAACATCTCTTTCATCATCGACTCTTATTGAGGACTAAAGAAGAGAGCGACCCAAACTTTGCCCCATTTTACAAAGCACTTCCATTCCCTTTTGCGAAGCCTGGATCAAATCTTCATCTATCTCGATGACACCTTTTTGGAAGAGAACAAGGGTTGTTGAAGCGCCAAACTCAAAGTAGCCCCTCTCCTGACCCTTAAAAACAGAAGTCTGGGCTCGATAGGTTTGATGAACTTTTCCTACCATAGTTGCTCCAACATCCATCAACAAAACATCCTTGAAAGAAGTACTCCTGACTTCCAAAAACTCTCGATAGTTTTTCGCAAACAGGGAAGGAAAGGAACGAATGGCCCAGGGATTTACTGAGTAGTAATTTCCTCCAAGGACCTTGCACTTTCCTGCTATACCTTCAATCGGGAAATGAAAGCGGTGATAATCCACCGGACACAAGCGAACAATTACCAGCACACCTTCATTGTACTTATGCTTTAGCTCATCACTTTGTAGTAGTTCCTCTATCGAAAAGTCCACGCCCTTGATCTGACAGGCACGCCCTTCCTTGATTTTTGGTATCACACTGACCCGCCCATCTCCGGGAACAATCGCTCTGGCAGGATCAGCATCAATTGGTCGAGCCCCGGCTTTTAGTTTGCGTGCAAAAAAATCATTAAAAGAGCTGAACTCTTCCAAACTCTTTTCAGCTTCTGAAAGATCTATCTTATATTCTTCGATAAAGGGCTCAATATCGCGACAGGAGTAGGGAAGATCTTGATAAAAACCATATAGCTTGCTGATGAATTTGTGCTTGATGAAAGCTTCTATAAGAAGACTACCCAGCCCATTTTGATACAAAAACTGTAGAGCTTTTGCCCCGGCAACTTTTTCCTCAAAGACTTCGCCACTCTGTCGATCAATACATAAAATTGGTTCAGGTCTGGACATCTTGCTTTACCTCAAGCAGAGAGCAAAGAACGTATGGCTTTCTCCACTTCTTCGATATCATAAGGTTTTTGGATGACTCCGCAAAAATTATAGCGCTCATGGTGCAACACCATTGGGTCATCCTGGTAACCGGATGAGATCACAGCTTTGACATTTTTGTCAATGGAGATCAACTCCTTGATAGCTTCTCGAGCTCCCCAGCCATATGGAACGGAAATGTCAAGAATAACAAGATCATAGGGATTGTTTGTCTCCATGGCTCTTCTGTAAAGATCGACAGCCTTTTGGCCTTCTTCTACCAAATCAAAATGGAAGCCGAAGATCTCAAACATTTGACCCGCCACATCTCGAATCATGTCTTCATCGTCCATGAACAAAATTCTTATTTCTTCGCTAGTGGGCTCTTCCATCTTTAACCATTCAGTTAGTATTAACTAATATAGCGGATGCAATATTCAAGCCAACCTTGTGAACATCCATTTCAGGCTATATCAGGCTAAGCCAGTCTATCAAAGTGATGAAATCTGCACGATCTGTTCGCTATTAGGCAAAAAAATGAGCCGCATCAAAAGATGCGGCTCGATTGAATAGAATTCAATAATATATGTCAGTCAGTCAAGAAATCAATGAAAGCAGGGTGAACGCTCCATTGAGTTCTAATCCCAGGGTCATCCAGAGGACGACCCTAGAAATTTATCGTTTCAACTGTAAAATTTCCTGTAAGAACTCATCACTGGTTGTAATGATTCGTCCGTTCGCTGTAAAGGAACGCTGGGTCACAATGAGCTCGGTGAATTCTTCTGTTAAATCCACATTCGAACCCTCAAGTACCCCTGAGTTTAATAAGCCTCGATCATCAGTTCCAGGTACTCCATATCTTGGGATACCGGAGTTTGTACTGGAGTTAAAGGTGTTATTCCCTTGTTTGATCAAACCAGACGAGTTATTAAAAGTCGCCATTGCCATTTGAGCAATTTTGATCTTGCTACCATTTGAAAATGATCCAAGTATTGCTCCATCGGACTCAATCGAGAATCCTTCCAGTAAACCCATTGCATTTCCAGTTCTAAAACGAGCAGCGGTACCAAATTCAGACTCAAACTGAGTTACAAGATCCATGTTAAGCTTCACTTCCACTTCATTCGCATCAGCTGGCTTAAACTTTACATTGGGAATGGTTGAGTTGAACAAATCAAGAGATCCATCCTCATTAAAAAGCACCTTTCCCTGTCGACCCTGGTTGATCACAATCTCATTCGCTTTACGAAGCTCCTGATCTGTCGGGTTTTCGGGGTCCCCCACAGTGAAGCCCGCCGGTGGATTGTTGAGGAAGTCCCGAATCAAAGGATCTTCCTCATCCAGCGTTAGATAATAATTCCACTCTCCAGTATTTTTATCAGTATGTTCATAAGTTGTCGTCAAAATATGAGACCCACCCAGCGAGTCAAACACTTCAATAGAGGTTGAGTGTTGGGCGCCTTGTCGAAATGAAGCCGAATAAGTTCCCACTTCCTCGAGGCCACCTTTGCCTACATCCGTTACATCGAAAGTGAAAGAATCCCCTGGTAAGAAATTAGCGGATTGATTGAAGGCTGTACCTCCTTTGGTCCCCACTTTAAGCGATTGATCTATATTCGACACGTTGATAACCACTCCGTTTGGAAGAGTAATCTGACGCTTTACTGACAAGTATTGATGATTAAAGGTTGGGGAAAGATTCGCCGCGGAGAGAGCATTCGCATTTCCTAAAGCAGGCGTATAATTTTGCATGGAAGCAAAGAAGTTATAAGGGGGGACAAAGTTGGCACTCAATTGACTCTGTCCATTGATATCCTGCATCTCTGCCGTATTCCCATTGGCTTCGTCGCCAGGGTTCAAGTCCACAACATAACGTGGCTGGGACTCGCCGTTTACATAAACTCGAAGCACCTGGTTATTTAAGTCTTCTCCACCTTCTACTGGATTTCCATTCCCATCCAACACTGGAAGTTTTCCCACAGGTGTTGCACCACCTGCTGTCGTTGGGTCATTGTGTGGTCTGTAGGGATCAAATCCCGCAGCAGCCGAATGATCAACCCTCGTCCCAAATTCAATTCTATAGTTTCCCACGGCAGCGTCTCGGGCACGACTGGTATCAATGGTTACCCTCCCTGTAGGAAAAGTATTGTTTAAACTCTCCAGACTATCCCCGGGGTTGATAGTATTAAAGCCTTGTCTGGCCACAGGTGTCGCCTCGGAGAATCCTGCATTGAAAGTAATTTCGGTCTCCGACTTGGTGATCTGGCCGGTCTTGTCATTGACTTGAGAAATCCTGGGAACGTTGACGGTTACAGGTCCGGCTTTTCCTTCAGCAGCCCGAAAGCTCGTCAAACGAATCTCTGTTCCCAAAAATCCTTCGTCATCGAGATCCCTTGGAGTGAGAGCAGTCCCTTCTCTGTGCAGGGAAAACTTGATTCCTGCAACTTCTACTTCAGTGTCCGTTTCTCCATCGCGAAGAGCACCCTGAGTCAGAATAACATTCTGATCATCAATCACATTAAAGGATGTTGGGGCGTTAAAGACAATTCTTAAGTCTCCAGTGTATTCAGAATTTTCAGCGCTAACATTTCTCACCTCAAACTTGCTTGGTCCCTGGGCACCATCGTGATAGCCGCTGGGCAGACCAGTGAAAAATTGGCCATCATTGATTGGATCCAGCTTTCCGCTGGAGCCAGCATTGAAGTAAAAGTCCGGCCCCGGGCCTGCAGCCACACTGTTAGCAGCAGAATCTTGCCATGGGTTTACCTTAGCATCCTGCTTGTACAGCTTCATTTGCATAACTCCTGGAACGGCAATTTCATGCTCAGTCTGAGCACGGTCCAATCCACTGATTTCTCCAATCACAACAGGTACGGAAGGACCTCCCGTTGAAGGATCAACAGAGCCCAGGTAATCTTTCCACACCTGTACAGTCATCAGGTTCGCACCACCTGGGTCCGGAGCGATGGAAACTCGAATCTGTCCAGAGTTCGAAATCAGCTCAGGTTGCCCTTGACCGTCATCAAGACCGGCATAGTTTTGCAGACTCAAGCCAGCTTTGTCATTGGCAAGGCTATTGTTTATTCTTATATCAGTGATGGAATAGATACTGGGCGCAAGGTTGGCCACTGTTGGCTTTCCTGTGTTATTTCCCAAAGGAGCAATACCGAGATTTTGTGTACTCTGGGACAAATCGGATATCCCATGAGGATCAGACCAGGTTCCCGGGTTAAAAGCCCCGTCCGGATCATATGTAAAGGAGAAAGCTCTGGGAGTTGCTGCATTAGTAAGATTCAGAAAATCCGGAGCATTCGGATCCATAACCATGTCAGCTATATTGTCGGGACGGTTCGTGTTTAAGCCATTTGGATCAATTTGTCCTGAGCCGCTTGTTGTAAGAATGTCCTGAAAAACCGGGTCTGTCGGATCGTAATTAACTTCCGTATTTCCACCTGGAAATACCTGACTATCAAGAATTTCTCCAAAGTCATTGAATCGCAGAGTCCCGGAAGCAATGTTGTTTCCAATGCTGTCGGAGGCTGACCACTGGTAATTGTTCGCATCTACTTTCACAAAGCCCCAAGTAATTTTCTGTTGAACTTGTTTCGCAGAGTCTGTACTGGAGTTATCGCGAAACAAAAGGGAAGATTCGGACTGCTCAATGTCTCTGGTATGTGAACCTGAGTTCAAATTGGATGAATAATCAATTCGGTCAGTCGCCTTGGCAAACTGCTTTCTATTTTCCTGAATATTGATTGCTTCCAAAGTCTTGGAAGTATCAACTGTAAAGGATCCATCTGAGTCGCGATCCGCCATCCAGCCCTGTACTCTTAAGTTGGCAGTTGAATTCACCATGTCTCCATTGGAGTCAAGTTTGAAGTTTCCATCACGAGTGTAGACTTTCTTGCTATCGTCACCAAGTACAAAGAAGCCGTTTCCTGAAATCGAGAGATCTGTTGCAACCCCGCTAGCCTGTGTAGGACCTTCTGTGAAGATCTGCTCAATGGTTGGCTGAGCAGTACCCAAACCGACCTGAGAAGGGTTCTTACCTCCAACCCGGTCCGTAGGTGAGTTACCTTCGGTTACTGTATCTGAGAACAAATCAGCAAAGGTTACCCTGGATTTTTTAAAACCTGCTGTATTTACATTGGCAATATTGTTACCAATGATATCCAGCTTGACCTGCTGTCCCTTCAACCCGGAGATTCCGGCAAATAATGCTCTGGACAAACCCATCTTTTCCTCCTAGCTATCCAGAAACATCCCTATTTCCTTTCCTCTCCCATCCGTGGGAGATCCATTCAGTTGACTACTCTGACTGCGATTGGTCTAGACGACCTTTTTTATGTTTAACCTTGCACCTGGGCAAGAATGTCTTGTAACTCTTCAGCGCTCAAAAGTTCATCTTCCTCTTGAGACTCCTCTTCTTCCTGGTTCAAAGAACCTCCTGCCAGGGCCTCAGCGATATCTTCGATGATATCCGTAGGATCTTCCTCAACTGGCTCCGGTGGTTGCACCTCAGTAACAGTTCTCAACTGCACTTGTGGAATCTTCGCGGTTCCTCCCTCTTCCGTCGTAATCACGATCGAAGGCGTTTCCGTTGTCAGGTCCACACCACTCACAATACCCTTAACAGTCTCCTGGGTTGTATTCCCTTCCGAATCCTCGGAGAGTCTGAAACCTTCCACTTCCTTGCCAATCAGCGAGAAAGCACTGGACCTGGAGCTTTGATTGTAAGCATTGAGAAGCTTATCCATTCCGTCATTCAAGTTAGTCATTTGCTCCAAAGAGGAGAACTGCGCTAACTGAGCTATTGACTCTGTTTGATCCTGAGGCTTCATTGGGTCCTGATTTCTCATTTGAACCAGTAGCAACTCAAGGAAGTCATCCTTGTCTAGGGTTTGATCGACTACCCGCTTGGGCGGCTTGTAAGTTGCTTCCAAGCCCGAGATCAAACTTTGTGATTCTGTTACTTCAGACATGATTTCTCCTATACGTACTGATTCACCAGGTAGGAATTATCCACCTTGGAAGCCAGTGACTCCTCTTCAGCTTGTAAAGCCCCTTCATCTTCCATATCCAAAGAGAAACTCTTGGAGGAAGACTTCCTGGAGCCCTTCTTTTGGTTTTCCTGAGCGCCTTGTTCCTGATTTGATTGATCTTCTTCTCGCTGCTCTTTAAGCTCCACCTCAATGCGCTCCACTTCCAGACCATTTTGCTTGAGGGCATCCCTAATCTGGGGAAGATTCTGATCAAGAGTTTCTTTCACCAGGTGTGTTTGTGCCTGAAGCTTGACCTTCAAACCTTCCTGAAGCTTCGAAACTTCCAGCTTCAACTCGCCTAGGTGTTCAGGTCGTAAGATCATACGAATGACTTTCACCTGTGGCCCTTTGACCATCTTCATTTTGTCCATAATTTGCTGCAAAATGACACGACTACTACCGCGAAAGGCAGGTTTTCGAACCATTTGATGAACTACAGCCTTCTTGTCTTTTGCTTGAAAACTGGCACTTTCCATCCCCTTGGCGGCTTCCGCACTTTGAAGCTTGCGAACCACATCCAGAAAAGACTTGCCTGCTTCAGACGAACCAATCACCGGCTTGTCCTGTCGAGTTCTCTGAAAAATCTGAAACAAATTGTTTTCCTGGGAACTCTCTTTTTGCCCCTTATACTGCCCGGAACTCGCTCCCTCTTGCTGCTTGTTTACAGTAGCCTCTTGAGCGGACTGTTGGGCATTACGCATCTGCGACTCTTCCTTGAAGCGATTCTCAAGGTGATTCGCAGCTCGACCCAGGGCCATTTTTAATTTGTCCTGATGGGACTGAGGCACTGGTTCAGCTGTTTTGGGCTCAAGCTGTACACTTTTCTTGTCGTTTTTACTTTGCTTCTCTTCCAGCTGAAGCTCCACTTCGACTTCTTCTACTTTAATTTCTTCGCTGGAGTTTTCTCCCGCAGATGAACTTGTCTCTTTAACAAGTTTTTGTGGCTCAACCATTTCAAAATCAGAAGGCAATTCAATCGAGCCACCTTGTAACTCCATATTCTGAATTGGCTGCAAGTTCTGGGTCGCCTTTGCAATCATCTCATTAATCACAGGCAACACTTTTTGAAGATTCTGCATGTCAAGCTTTTGAACTTTCTCAATTCCAGGCTTGCTGACATATTCGCGAAGTTGCTGTAATCCCGCCAGGATTTCTTCCTTGCTGATTCCCTCATACTCTTCATCACCAGCCCGCACCATTTGTTCAGCAAGATCAAGAACACGATTCACCTGGTCTCTCAGATCAGGACTTTCCTTCAGGGAGTCTTCTTCCATGTAGTTTTCGATTTGAAGACCCTGGGAGCTGTCCTGGGTTTGCAGTTCTTCATCAGATTCACTCTCTACATTGCTTGCTTCAAGTTCCAGCTCTATTTCTTGTGTTGAATCCGACTCATCATTGGAGGTTTTCTCAAGCTCTACGGCAATGTTATCTCCATCCAAACTGACTTCTTCAATAGTGGAATCTTCATCCAAACTGACTTCTTCAATAGTGGAATCTTCTGGACTAATCCCTGAAAGAGCCACTTTCTCAGCTGAATCAAGCTGATCATCTTCTTGACCGGATACTTCAAGCTCTTGACCGGATACTTCAAGCTCCTCACCAGATTCTGTGTCTCCCTCTTTCTTCTCAACATTTTTCTTTTCCCGATTCTCAACCGTTGTTTTCTCTTCTGTTGGCTTTGGATTGCGACTGGATTCGTTCTTTTCGGTCGGCTTACTTTCCTTCATCTCACGTGCTTGAGATTTGGTGTCACTGTTCCTGGAAGATTGTTTTGGGGATTCTGTTTCTTTCCTCTCCAATGGCTTGGAACTTTGTTCTGCAGATTCGCGTTCGTTGTTTTCCAACTTGCGAGCCGGGGCTTTCTTCTCAGCTTGAACTGAAGGCCTGGAGGGTTTGGGCTTCTCTACAGTGGTTACCTGAGCTTCAAAAATTGAGAACAAATCCTGAAAGGAGCCCAGTCCCTGTGACAGCTCTGCACTCTGTACTCCCTGGGACGGGTGCGCAATCACTTGCTGCAATGAATTTTTTGTATCAATCGAGCTCACAACTCTCCCCTACATTCAATGTAGATGGCTTTCATCCTTGAGAATTGTCCCGCTCGATCCTTGAGAGGGTCCGGTCTTGACCGTCGAAGCTTTTATGGCTTCTCTTAATTCATCGGCAAAGAAAGTTAACTGCATTAAATCTTTTTGATCTTCCGGTGCTAAGAGTAAGATTTTTCAATTGTCAATTTATTGACTATAATGGTGCTCGTGGTGCGCTTTCTGATCATACTGTCTATCGTATTCTTCCTTTCTCAAGGCACTAATCAAGCACGCTGGCAAGTTCTCTCCGGTCTCAACTCAACAACGGATTTTTTGTTTCTTGGTTTTCCAGAGGCACAAAAAGTATGGTCCCTTGAAAATGGTCAGTGGAAACTCGCTCAACGTTCTCCTGATCCTTCACTTTCCAGCTTCTTTCCACTAACTCAACTTCACAGCAACAGGGCCTACTGGATACAGGTAGAAGGAGATGGATTCGTTCTCAATTCCGTTTCTCAAGCCACCAGCCCACCTACATCTATTGATTCTGGATGGAAGTTGGTGAATCTACCAAAGTCCCAGATTTTCACACCCATAAATTCAAGTTCAGTATTTGAATGGCACTGTTATCACACTACGAAGAACAAGTGGTCTCAGGAAGTTGATTTCTTTCTGGATATTACCCAGACAAGCCTGGTTCCCTGCTGGGTATGGACAAGCCAACAGCTGCACAGTACTCCAATACCTTCGCCCGGCGGATTGAACAATATAATCAACCCTGCATTGCACAACAGCTCTGAACCAGTTGTTCTCACCAGTGAAAACAGTATTCCCCATGTACTTCGTTGGAATTCTGAATCAGGCTGGTTGAAACTCACCAATTCAATAAGCTTCAGTGAATCAAGTATTCTCCTTAAAGATGGAGTCCTTACGCAAAATTTGAACAGTTTTCACTTCTCACCCTACAACTCACAAACCGGGAACGCTACAAGCTACACTCTTCAAAACTCACAATTGCAAATAGCTGATTACAGAGAAGACTATCTTCTCTTTAGCAATCTCCCCGCAGCTCAAGTAGAGATTGAGTTATTCCATGCTCTAAGCTCCATAGGCTTCACAACTTCCATCTCACTTCCATTTTCTGCTTCAAAATCTCTACTAACTACTGACACTGTCTATTTATTGGAAGACAATGGCCTGAGTTTCGCTTCGCTTGTGTTTTCCACAGCTACAAGCACTTTGAACACACCAAGCATTTATCAAAGCAACCTTGACTCAACACCCTCATTACAAGCAGTGCTGATAGACGGAATACTTACTCAAATAGATACCTCTTCCAACAGAGTCTTTGAGTGGGATGAACTCTCCAAAAGCTACCATCAGTATCAGATCGCATCCAACCTGGTCAGCCAAATGGCGGGAGCATCCTTTCTAAGACAGGAGCGTGGAACCCTACTTTTCAAGGACAGCACTATGCTTGAAATTCGAAAGGATTCCCAAAGCTATGGAATGCTCTCAACCCCCGAGATTTTATCGATAGAAGTTGAGGCAGGAACAAGTACTGTTTTGATTGAACTACTTGCCAAAGATTCACTTTTTAAAGACCTTCACATTCAGTCCATCTGGCAATTTGCTCAAGAATCAGACTCATCCTCTTTAACTACGCTTGACTGGTCAACGGGACTCCACGATTCAGGGCTCCTGTTCCAATCTGTCTGGAACTACTCTCAAGTCAGTTCAGTTAGTACACAGGAAATACAACTCTCTTTCTCCGTTAGCAATGGAGAACGTCTGACTGCAAGCTCTGTTAACTTTTTCTCCAGGATCCCACAAGCTCCACAGATCCAACACTTTTCTGTGGCGGGAAACGCTGGCCTGGTAACCATCAGCTTGTCTTTTCAGGATTATGAGAGGCAGAGTGCCGTCCTTGAGTTTGCCTATTCCACAGGCTCTCAATTTAAAACGATACAAAGTACCCATTTTCAAAATCTGCAAACTTCTTATCTACCAGATCAGTCCATAGAAGTTCAATGGATCTCATCACTTGATATCAGCACAAATACCAGTACAGTCCTGCTCAAAACAATTCTTAGCGAAAGTTCATCCTCGAATCTAAGCACCTCCTCAATCATTGGACCCATGACTTTGCTCAATCAGATTAACAGGAGTCCAGTGATAACAACACTCGTCAGCTCGGGAACTTCCGGATTAATTTCCCTTTTGAGCAGAATCTACGACCGGGACGCAGATCCGTTGAATCTGCAGCTCTTCTATTCTACAGACGGAGCTCAAAGCTTCCTACCCACTACAAACACCAGCCCAGCCTCTCTTAGTTTGACGGCCAGTACTGAGACCAGCTTTACTTTCCTGTGGAATTCAGCAGCCGATCTTCCGGTAGATACGGGAAACATTGCACTAAGACTGGTAGCAAGCGACCCAGATTCCGCAAGCACCAGCTTCCTAACCACTATATTCTCTCTGCTAAACCAGCCCAATCGAACTCCCGCCGCCAGCCAATTTCAAATTGGTGGAAGCTCCCAATCAATTCCAGTCTCTATTTTTCTATCAGATCCAGATTCAGACTTTTTGAACCTCAAGTTTGAGTACTCTGTTAACTCCGGCCAAAGCTTCAGCATCACGACTTATCTGAGTCCCAGCCTCAGCTCTATCACGCCTAACACCTTCACCAGCTTCCTGTGGAATTCCAGTCTGGACATAAGTACTAACGAAACTCAAGTCCTTCTAAGAGCCACTCCCTCAGATCCCTACAGTACTGGCTCATCTCTTCTTTCCACTCAGTTTTCAGTATTCAATCAACCGAACCGAAGCCCTGTAGCAAGCTTACTTCAGGTTACTGGAACCAGTGGCGATTTAAGTATCAACCTGTCCCTCACAGACCTGGATCAGGACTTGTTAAGCCTGGGATTTGAGTATTCCACTGACTCGGGAACCAGCTTTCAGCCTACCAGTCATATCACACCTTCTCTTTCGTCACTCAACCCATCTACAAACCTTAGTTTTGTCTGGCTGTCCAGTGAAGATATACAGATCGATCTTACTACCGTTTTACTTCGGGCCACCCCGTCTGACCCATTGACCACCGGGATTGCTACCAGCAGCGCAATCTTTTCTGTACTGAATCTTCCCAATCAGACTCCTTATGTGAGTTTGCTATCTATCTTGGGTAGCTCCGGCATTATTCCCTTTCAAGTAGTTTTGCAGGATGCAGATCAGGAGCTTCTAAGCTTGGGAGTCGAATTTTCAACGGACTCAGGTGCAAGCTTCAATCCCACCAGTCAGGTCACACCAGGTCTGACTTCGCTACCGGTTTCCAGCCTGCTCACATTTTACTGGGACTCCAGCCAATCAATAAGCGTAAATCTCAGCGGCGTCATGCTCAGAGTGACTCCTTCAGACCCAATCACTACAGGAATAGCTACCAACAGCAACATCTTCAGCGTATTCAATCAACCCAACAATACACCCACAGTAGCTCTCACACTTACATCAGGCAGCCTCCATGATATTTTATTGCAAGTCAATCTGGGTGACCCTGATCAGGACAATCTCAATCTGGAACTGCAATACAATGCTTCGCCAACATTTGTTTGGACAACATCCGATCAAACTTATCCCTCCCTGACAGGACTATCTCCACAAACAGGATTTCAGTTTCTATGGAAATCCAAATCACAAGTCACTACCCATAGCACGAACGTGCTGCTAAGAGTCAGAGCTCACGACGGAAGAGATTGGAGTAATTTCTCGACCTCTGCCGCATTTGCCTTGAGCAATGGCAATCTCTCCTGGCCCCTTCTTGAAAACCCGGGGCAATTGAATCGGGTGATCCAACCTTTTGAAATACTTTTCATGCAGGCAGTTGACTATCAGGACCCGGGAAACAGTCAAAGGCTTCACTTCTCCAGACCACTGTCCACAGCCCAAAGGGACAGTATTTCTCCCATTGTCTGGAGCACCTCTACTTTAAATACTGTACTTGCAGAATCAAGCACTTTCAATCCTGGTAGGTTTGCCCTTTTCCAGGACCTTGAATTCATGGATGTTTTGAAATTAAGGGAACTCTCCAGTGAGTACTATCAATTCTCACGAACCAGACCTGCGCGCTTTCAATCCAAATTCAGGGACTTCATTCTTGATGCAGCGAATAAAGGGAAGCTAGCCTATAACTACTCAGCCAACCCCACCATAAACTTTGACGCTTCCTGTGTTGCGACTCCTTGCGCTACAGTGACAATCACAGGACTTTTCTCCCTATGGACCAACAAAAACTACAGTATATATTTTCTGCCTTCTCTGAAAGTGGCCAACCCACTTGGCTTGCCAGATTTTCATGGGGATTCCCTGAGCTCAGGCCTTCAAGGCTACTATGTAAGCGCACCAGTGCAGACCAAACTGGTTTTTCCCTTTGGAAGAGGAAGTATGCGCCAGCTCTATAATCCCACCTCGATACATATTGATTTTAATAGTACCGGTATGGCTAGAATACCCACCAGTGCCATTCGCAGCCGCATCAAGTCCATACCCACTGTGGATTTAACAACTTTTGCCTCTTACACCTTGCCCAGCACTGCGACGCTTCTGGGAAATCTGGCTGATTCAATCTACACACAAGATGCGAAACAACTCACGACTCCGGGATTGGAAATTCAACAGTTTCTATTCGCAGACAAAGACGCCACGATAGATGAAGTAATTTACTTTCTACGAGACAGTTCTACAGGGACTTTGTTTCTTCACTCCAAAATGACGACGGCTGACGCTAAGCTCAAACCCCTGTACAAAACTATTCTATCTCCCGTTAGTCCAACCTATCCTATCATTGAATCATTGCTTATCTCCTCAAGTGACTACTCTGCAGGCCAGACCTTCACCACCACCCGCCTACATTTAGGGGACTCCATTAGTTTTACCGGCTACGAGTCTTACACATTTACCATTAACGCAACACCCTACACCAAATATCAGGAAGTGAATGTAAGACTCAGCTATCGACATTTCTTTGAGGAACTTAGTGTTTCTTACGCAGACACGACAACTACTTTTACCAACATTATCGCAGCAGAGAAATTTGAAACAATTCGACCAGTGAGTTGGACTGGTTCCGGCTGGGCTGTGGATACCGAAACTGCGACGCCAGGCTCCTACCATCGATCCTTCAATTTGTTTGGCGAAAACTCGGGGGTCCTCTATTCAGAGGATGAAACCTGGAGCAATACGGGAACAGTTGAGAACCCAAGCTTGAGAAAGTATCACAAGCGAGAGATCATCACAGGGCTGGACATCGTTGGGGGAGCTCGCTGGAATGAGAATTTGCTCCCCAGGTAATAGACCTTGGGTGTAGTTCAAGCAGTGGATCTCTAACTGAATCGAAACCAGGAGCTTGCAAAGCAGAGAAAGTCAATCTCTGAAGTGTTCCTATTCAAACGGTAAATCGTATTTAAATCAGAATCGGGAACTTTTGCAAAATCAATCTCTGAATTTGAGAGCGTGAAAGATTCTGTAGCGAAGAGGATGCTTCATCGCCAAATCATCCATAGCCCGATGCAAAGTCTCTCTATCTTGTCCTGCCAAAGTTGAAGCTTCCCCTTCAAGGTCTGCCCCACTAACAATACCCGCAGCCAAACTCTCAAGTTCTCCCTTGATTTGATAGAGAGGATCACTTTTAGCGTCGACAAATGGATCGCGAGCATTCAGGAAAAGATAGCGCAATGCTTTGGAAGCTTTCGCTCTTATCTCGGGCACCTGACTCTCTTTGGGAACAAAACGAGTTCCCAGCTCGATGGTGTAACTCAATACTCCATGCTTGGCATAAAGGTAGTCGTCACTGTCTCCAGCTGATGGATACAAATCTGCTGATTGAATCGGTTCATAATCCAGGATTTGTGCCATTTTCGTTCCATGAAAGGCAAAGACCTCATTATCCTTGGACTGCATATCATCGGTGTAACTCCAGGGCCAGAGAACGAATTCCCCAAAAGAATGAAAAGAAATGCTGGCGGTAAATCCATACTGAGTTTGTAAATTATGAATCACTTGATTCTCAGCTTCACTCATGGGGTTTGGACCCCTATAGGTATCGCTCCACGGTAAAGAGCTTGCACCAGTTACACCCCATTTGTAGGCATAGTTTCGATTATTGTCGACTCCGACTCCACTCTTGTTGTTAGGGTTTCGATTCTTGCGCCACATCTTTGCCTTTGTTCGAGAATGAATTGAACCATCTACATTGAGCATCGGAACATAAACAATTCGGGAGTTGTCCAGAATTTGAGTTGCCTGCTCGTCGTGTCCGTAGTTCTCTAACAGGTCTAAAATTGATGCGAGAGGAGCTTCTACAGATATCCACTCACGGGCGTGATGACTTCCCATCACCAGGAAGCTCCTCTTTTCGCTTTTCGAGTCAGAATTTCCCAACTCCATGGCATGAATTGGTTTACCCAGGGCACTCTCTCCCGCTACAAAAAGTTTGGCAAGGTGTCCAAACTTTTGAGCAGTCTCCTCCAACTTCTCCAACATTTCACTATAGTTGTGGTAGATGCCTAGATCACCTCTGCTTTGAACTTCATCAAATTGCTCATGAACATTCTCTACGACAACATTACCTTGCTCGAGGAGGCTTCGCTTGAAATAGGAATTCGCGGCGATCTTCTGTCTTGCCTCTTCATCAAGAATAAAGTGCAAACTGCCTTTGCTGTGTCCCATGCAATGATGATCCAGGTCCAGCTTATGCAGGAGTTTTTGATTGAGCGGCGTATTGGGAATTTGAATGATTGAGTCTGCATTAGATGCAATGAGGCCCGAGATTAAAATGACCAGGGCAGGCAAAAGCTTCTTGATGTACATTGAGTCTCCTTCTTAACTGAACTCTAGTTTAAGTACCGATTTCTGGAATGTCCAGACTTGATCTGGCAAAAAGCCCCTAAACGTGAAAAACCCTCTCCCGAAGGAGAGGGCCTATATATCTAGTCTAAGTTAAATTAGAACTTGATTCCAGTACTGATCCAAGCGTAGTTAACGTCTGGAGCGAATGTACCAGCAGCTTGATTAGCAGTGAAGTAGTCACCAGCATTAAACATTGCATAACCCAAGCTGATGTTCATGTCATCAGACAGCTTATGGCTCCACCAAATGTCCAGCTCATCACCAAGGTCATCAGAGAAAGCGTTGTTGTTACCAGCAGCAACAGCAGCAGCAACACCATTTGCACCAGCAACTCCAGTGTTGGCAGCTCCAGTCCAAGCTCCAGCTCCAAGGCCGCCACCAGCAAGAACAGCAGCAGTTCTGTTATTCTCTAGATCAAACATATGGTAAGCCAAACCGAATTTGTTTCGCTCGTTTACATCATGGTGCCAGTGGAAAGTCAAGTCTTCCACGTTACCCATTCCGATTACGTCAGCGTAACCCAGGCGGCTGTGATTGTCACCAGCAACGTTAACCCATCCCTCGAAAGAGTTGTTCACTGCACCAGCAGCAGTTGGAACATCGTCACCAGAGTATACTGTGTACTCGATACCAATTGTATCATCTTCATCCAATTCGTACATTGCACGAAGGTTCCACATATCTCCATCGTTATCAACATTCCCGGCACCAGCTACACCGTTGTCTCCACCTTGAGCAGCATACTGCACGTAGAAATCCCACTCCTCGTAGCTTCTAGTCCAGTCAAAACCGTAAATATCAAGAGTAGATCCAATTACATTATTTACACCATTAACATGGTAGTAGAAAGTATGCAGGTCGCCATCGAAAACATCATCGAAATCTAAATCAAGACCATGCAATTCGATGTTCGCAGCATTACCCGCAGCACCAGCTACACGAGCAGCGTTTCCAGTTGTTGCATCTATCTGTAGACTCCAAACCTTGTAGTCGAAGTTGTCAGTGTCACCATGGAAAACCCATCCATCATAAGACTGAGCAGCCTGTAGGTAGTCGTAGCTAGAGATGATAGATCCATCACCTCGATCGATTTCCATGCGACCAATCTTAAGACCAGTGTTGTCAGTAACTTTTACGTCAGCCCATGCTTGGTGAAGATCTAGATCACCAGCAGCAACGCCAGCAGTACCTAGAGCACCCGCTCGCTGGCCGAAAGTCTTAGCGTGCTCAAGTTCCAAGAAAAGGTCAGCTCTGTCTACAGACTTTTCGATACCAACATAAGTTCTCATTTGGTAGCGAGACTGATCATCTTTAGTTGCAGCAGCACCAGCAGCAGCAGCAGCCATATCTTCGGATCGGTTTTGCCATCGGATTCTAGTGTCACCGGAGAATTTGAAACCGTTAGTGTCGCCACCCATTCCACCTTTGTTGTACTCAGTTACGTGCTCATGGAAAGCATTTTCCAAAGCAGTCAGTCGAGCACCAATAAGATCCAACTCGTCCATGAACTCTTCGCCAAGGCGATCCATAGTTCGTCGAACGTCTGTAGATACGTTTCCACCCTGAAGCTTGTCGATCAGGCGGGAAATGATCAGAGCCATTTCGTAGCGAGTTACTGTTTCTTTACCTTTGAATACTCCATCACGGTATCCTCTCATGATACCTGAAGAAGCAACTTTGTTTACTGCATCGTAAGCCCAGTGGTCACGATCAACGTCATTAAAAGGATTTGCATAAGCGCTTCCAGTAAGAACCGCGCTTACGGCCAAAGCTCCAAAGAACTTTTTCATTTTCAACCTCCATAGTTGAGATAGTTAGTTACGAAATTTTTCTTATTATTGTTGTCGTTATTATTTTCGTTTTAAGATCCCGACTTCTAGATTCGAGATAAGCGAATTGTAATACATTATTCTGCAAAACCTTACAAGTATTTTCGAGAAAAAACTGTTTTTTTCAAAAAACTTTCTCAGGTCAGGCCCAAATAATGAACTATTGTGAAAATTTGTCAACAGTTGCAATCGTGTTTTTATCGAAAATTTTGATTTTTTTTGAAAATTCGAAGAAAACCCCCATCCTACATTGAAATCCTAAGATAAAAAAAGGGCATATTTACTGGATTTTTTAGTTATTCACCCTTTTCAACCATAAATTCACAAATATTCTGAACCTGAAAAGCGAAACTGCGATTTTTTTTCAATTCAACTCATAGACAACAATAGGACTGAATCCAAAAACGGTTAAAAAGCACCAAACAAAATTATCCCGGCCCCATTCAGGCTTTTCTAACTCGACAAGTTCATTACAAACTCCATATCAATGATCCTGGAGAAGCTTTCGTACTTCAAACAGATCAACAATCCAGACAAAAGCTCCGTAGTTCGAACAGATCTGCAGGCACGTTTACAGTCCCGAATTACCAACAGACTCAAAAGCCAACTTCAATGAAAAGGCCCGGATCCAAAGATTTGAATCCGGGCCAAAGTTTGTCTATTTATATATTAACTATGAAATAGAGTGCAAAAGATCCGTGTAGTTAGGAATTCTCCAGCAGGATTCATCTACTACAGCCTCAAGCTGGTCAGCCACTTCACGAACCGCCAGCATTGCGTCAGAAACTTCATGTGCACAATGGGATGCGTGCTCATAAGGATCTTCCAAGCTCTGAACCTTCTCCAGGGCCCCCTTCAAGGAAGCCAGAGATTTTCTTTGAGAGGCAACCAGACCAACCACGCTCTTCACCAGTTCACCCTGCTCGCCTAGATCGTCAGCAGAAATGCCTACGTTCTCTTTCAAGTCATATGCAGCCTTTAATGCGCTTGCAGCCTCTCTTTGATAATCAAGAGCTGCAGGTAAAACAGATGTTTCTACCATTCTTACCAAAGTATTGGCTTCAATCTGAAGCTTGGTCGCATAGTTCTCCAGCTCAATATGGTAGCGAGCATGGAGCTCTTCTTTGGAAAGAACCTTGTGCTTTGTGAAAAGATTCACGTACTTGTCATCTTCCCAGATCTTCAGAGCTTCCGGAGTCTTGCGATTGTTTGACAGTCCTCTCTTCTCCGCCTCGTGAACCCACTCTTCAGAGTAGTTGTCTCCAAGAAAGCGAATGTTTGTTGAGTCCTTCACGGACTTCTGCATCACTTCCAAAAGAGCCTTCTCCATTCCAAGACCCTTGTCCAGTCGACCCTTCACTTCACCTACAAGCTCTTGAACGGCATCAGCCACAACCAGGTTGATGAATGTTTGTGGAAGAGACACATTTTGACTTCCCCCTACCGCACGAAACTCAAACTTGTTTCCTGTAAAGGCAAACGGAGACGTACGGTTTCGGTCTGTATTGTCTTTTTCGATATCGAAGATCTCATCCACACCGTGGTCGATATCCCCTTGCTCCTTGTGAGCTCCGAACTTACCCTCGGCGACTTCATCGATGATGTCGTTGATGTCCTTTCCGAGGAAAACAGAAACAATGGCTGGTGGAGCTTCGTTTGCACCCAGTCGATGATCATTTCCAATAGTTGCCACGGAAGAGCGAATGAGGGCCTCGTAGCGATGAACACCCTGCATTACCGCGGTCACGAAGAATAAAAATGGAAGGTTTTCTCTTGGATTATCTGTTGGTTCAAGAAGATTGTTGCCTTCACTGTCCTGCAAAGACCAGTTGTTGTGCTTGCCGCTTCCATTAATACCGGCGAACGGCTTTTCATGGAAGATCGCTTCCAAACCATGCTCTCGAGCAGTTTCTTCAACAACTTGCATCAAGAGTTGATTCTGGTCAACAGCCTTGTTAGTAAACTGATAGATACAAGCTATCTCATATTGACTGGGCGCCACTTCGTTGTGACGTGTCTTAGCTGGAATCCCGAGACGATACAATTCATCATCCATATCTTCCATGAAGTCACGTACTGGATAAGGAACTTGACCGAAATAGTGATCATGCAATTGCTGATCCTTGGGGCTCGGTGCACCCAAAACAGTACGATCTGTTAACCGCAGGTCAATTCTTGAGTCGTAGTAGTCTTTGGGAATCAAAAAGTACTCTTGCTCACAACCAAGAGTTGGCTTCACCCACTCCACTTCTCTTCCAAAAAGTGCCAAAGCTTCCTTACAAGCCTCGTTGATTACTCTCATTGAGCGAAGCAATGGAGTCTTCGCATCAAGAGCCTCACCCGTGTAACTAACGAAAATAGAAGGAATCGCCATAATCGAAGCCTTCCCTGACTTCAAAATGAAGATTGGTGAGCTTGGATCCCAGGCCGTGTAGCCTCTTGCCTCGAAAGTCGATCGAATTCCACCACTAGGAAAACTGGAAGCATCCGGCTCTCCCTGGACTAACTGGTTTCCAGTGAACCTTTCCATGGCCACACCATCTTCAAAGTCTAAAAATGCATCATGCTTTTCTGCTGTGCTACCGGTAAGAGGTTGAAACCAGTGGCAGTAATGAGTTGCCCCGTGCTCCATGGCCCATTCCTTGATTCCGTGTGCAATGGTATCTGCCACACGTCGATCGAGCGGTTGCCCGCTGTAAATGGTGGCTCGCAATTGCTTGTACACGGATTTGGGCAACTTCTCACGCATCACTTCATCGTTGAAGGTAAGCTCTCCAAATTTTTCTGAAACTGTTTCAAGACTCATGTCTCTCCCTTGCTAATTGTGTAAACCTAATCTGGCTACTCTGCAGTGTAAAAATGGATTGCAGCGGGAATTAATCCTGCTGCTTTTGAATTTGCTGGTATCGTTGATTTTGATTATTAGAATCTGAGAGATCAACCGATGCTGTTGCTGACCCCTGAAGAGGGCTAAAAATTAGTCCTGTGCGCTGCCGTTTGGTGCTGCATGTATTTTGAATGCTGATCGAATCAGTTTTCGGTACTTTCATCGAGCCTTGGCCCTCCGTAAATCCGTACGGAGAGCGAGTATATCAAGATCAGTAGAACAAATTCCAATAATTTCTGGACTATTTGTTCCATTAATCTGCAATACCAATCATTCCAAGCGGCTATTTTGCAGTTTCTATGAAGCCAACCTTCCTTCTTGATTCCCTGCCCGTGGCCTCGGAGATCCTCAACCGAAGAGCCTTCCCTAAACCTGACTCACGCTTTACTCCCCTTCATAAAACAATTGAAATCCTGAATGCTGAAGAATGATCACGCACCCGGGCATCATAACAACGACCATCGAAATCAGGCGCTCCATGTTGAAACATCTTGACTCTGCAATGCTCTCCTTATTCGCGTCAAGACTAAGGTGCCCCGATCAATCACTGAAGGCTCAAATCAATCAGCCTGAAGAGATCACAAGAACTCCAATTCCGTTACATGTGCATTTTGCAAAAGCACAGCTGATGAAGGGAAAGATATTTGGAGATCGTTAAAAATTGTTCTCAACTCCAGCTTCCAGGCTGTCGATAACCAAGAGTAAGGAATTTACTAATGTGGGAGCTTAGGTGGACTCAAGCAAACTTGTACAACAATTAAATAAGATGAACATTCGATACGCAGAGTCTTTCCTCGAAATGAAACTAAACAGTATTGTTAACAAAAATGCCCCTTCGAATGAAAAGATTCAGATAGTGGGGGTGAGGTCCTGAATCAGGGGACCCTTCATGGAATGTCTTAAGCGATTCGTCACCGACTTAAGCCCCAGGAAAACCTGACAGAGCTCACCCTTTTATTCACGAATGCCATCAGATTCATTGAATCTGGTGGCTTTTTCTCATCTAGCAATTTGCAATTTAACTCGCTTCAACTATGGAAACCAAAATGCAACTTCAACTCCGACATCCTCAATTACATCCAAGCTCTATCTATAATCTTTCAGAATCTGATTTTCTAAAGTTCTTGTAGCTTCACCCTTCTCCTTGAGAATCCTGACCAGAGAAGTAAAAGTGAGTGCTTCATCTTACTGAAGATGAAGCACTCAAGTTAAATCCCCGACTATTTCAGTCGTTCATTACTCAAACTGATTAATCTCGGTCAATGTGGATGTAGCACTCGCGCAGAACAACGTAACAGGCTGAAACTGTACAGAACCTCCACAGTAATAGTACTTCACAGTAGCGCTGTCTGTACTGTCTTTAACGAGTACAACGACATTTCCCGCCAATGAACCGCTCAGTGCATTCAGTTGATAGCTCACAACCCCAGTAGGAGTGTCTGGAGTTTCTAGCAAGTGTAAACCATCAACACTACTCTTCATGATCAAGCGAAACTTGGTCGAATCCCAGGTGGTTGCCTCAGCCAATGCTGGCACAGAATTCCAGGCCAAGCTTAAGCTGCCAGTTACAACAGATCCCGCCCCCACTGCAACTTCTACCATTGGCACCTCTACTTCACCATTATTGAGAGTTGAACCTGGGAATAGTTGCTTCAATGTAGAAGAAAGCGCTGTTCCAGAATGATGAACTTCAAAATCTTTGTAGCTGCTTACCTGAGAGGCATCGAGGCTTCCGGAATCCAAAAGCAACTGGCGAAGACTGGTAGTCAAAAACTTGCTCAAACTCACGCTTGTAAAACTTACTTCGCGCTTAGGTTTGAAAACCGTGGAAAACCCATCAGGAACAGGATACATTCCTGTGGATGAGTTATATAGATAATTGTATCCAAATCCACTCGTAACACGACTTGTGGAACTCGATGTAAATTCAAACACTTCGCTACCGGTGGTGCCAAAGCTATACCACTCTGAACCAGTCTTACCATCTACTTCAAACTTCGAATTAAAACTTTGATTCAAGTTATTCAGTGCGGACAGTAAGAATTTCTCCTGCTCTGCAAGATCCGACAAATCGCTTTGCTCTACATAAAACGCAGTCGAGCCAGTACTACCATTATTTGCCTGAATTACGTGAATAAAATCCAAACTATCAGTCAGGAACTTTACCAAATAAGACTTCGCCAAACTCAAATCCTGGCTCGAATTATTTCTGAAGCCCAGAAAATTACTACTACTGTCTTTAAAGGCTTCTATCAACTTGGTCTCAGTCAAAACTGACTTGACAGAAGTGGAATTATTATCTCTGGTCAAGAACTCAGCTACAGTAGCAAAATTAGTTGCCACAGGAGTTTGGCCATCACTAGACAAAAACAATTGATTTCTGGGAGTGTCGTCCAAATCCAAATCAGGGGCTGCGAGAAAATGAATCGCAAAAGCTAGAGCATGCATCCCTGCGCGCATAGCATAAATGTCCTTCTTTTGAAAAACAGTTGTTTCACCATTCCATTGAACACTCATCACAGAATCGTTATCTGAGGTATTCTCCAGAATGAAGTCCAAACTCTCAATAGAGCTTGCCAAAGACACTTTCAAGGAGTTGTTACCATCAACAAAGTATGACTGTAACTCAAACAGCCCATTGAGTGCTCCAACATTCAGTCCACCAGAATTGGTCTTGGGGATAGATGCAATAAAATTAAATACATTTCTTCCCGCTTGAGGCAAATTCAGTTTCTCCAACAAAGCTCCAAGAGAAGTTTGATTACTTCCATTATCTGCCAGATGAGCTAACAAATTCGTAATCGCATACAATAAATGCCCCTCTTTCTTGGTCGCCAGATTGGCACTGTCCTTCAACTCAGAGGCAATCACCAAAGCAGAATTAATCGCATCTGTTGTCTCTCCTGCCAGTAAATTCACTGCTTCAGCAGCGGTTCCAGCAGTAAACGGAACCACTCGTCCGTCAATTGAACCGCTTGCAAGACTATGGGTAGAAGTTCCCCACAAGCCACTAACTGCAACCACACCCAAAGCGATATCAGTGCCATCAGATGCTTCAATTGATCCAAAAGTTACCGTATAAGATTCAGTCCCATCAGTGATCGTGACAGGATAAAAGACGCCAACCTGAGTTGTCTTACCCAACACTGAAGCACTAAACTGTACATCGGAAAAAGACAGGGTTTGACCAGGAGAAGGGGAAACCGAAGTCCCAGGCTTGAGTGCAGCCAGTGAGTAGGACCCAGAAACGCTACCAACCCTTCTCAAATAAACCTCTTTTGAATCGAGATCTACTGAATATTGAATCACCTTGCTCTGATCACTAGGGTCAGTCAAGTCCACATAACGCTGAGAACCAGAGTTTGAAACAGTAGCGTTTAGAGTTTTTGTTGTTTCTCCAGTGAAAGTCGCACTAATTTCGCATTTGGTTTTTGATTGGTCTTGACAAGGGAAAACAGCTCCTACGTTGTAGATTACAGAACTGAGATCTGTCGCTGTAGAGGTAACCACTGCTGCCGTACTCGTATTTTGAAACGCTGTAGAATTTTCAAAAAATGCTGCTACAGCAGTGTCAGATAAATCACCGTTCACTTCACTTACCAGACTACCAAGTTCGGTCTGAAACTCGTTTGACAACTGAGCCTGCCCATCTGCCAAATCCAGTAAAATATCCAACGAATCATCTAGCTCCAAGCTGGTACTCTGCGTTGCTAAAATGGACACCTTATCCTTTTCAACAATATTTTTGGTGGCCGCTGCAATCAATTTAAGCTTGCTTATTTCATTCGCACTACCAGCTTCGATTGCCGCATCCAATGTCTCCACCTGAGCATTCACTTTATCCACTTCAGCATCTTCAAATTCAACCTTTGCCGCACCTTCATCATCAAAGTTGTCAGGAGTAATCGGCTTTGAAAACCTTACCGGATCCAGTGCTTTCAAGCGAGCCTCCACCATTAGGGCTCTAGCATTTGAAATATGAGATACAGTTAAACCCCGTGACAACCTTTTCAACTTGTTGTCGCTCTGCTTCGTCGGGTCATTATCCAATTCGCTTTTGGACAGCGCCGCCAAATGCTTCAAGTTTGTTGCAGATAAAAAAGAACGAAACTGTACTTGTTTAGCTCGCAAGGTTTTAAAAACACCACCCAGAGTTTGGACCCTGCTTTGAGCAGTAGATCTGGCATACACGTATGGTAGATCCTTATTTGACAAGGCATCAAGCACTGATTTTCTTACATTAATGGTATAAGAGCCGTCTGAAGACGTGATCGCTGATTCTGACAAACTTCCCTTACGCATCGAAGCTAATTGAACTTCTACAGCCTCCAAAGGACCATCAGACACCTTTCCCTGTAAGGCCACAATTGGGTCAGAAGTGCCACCACTCCCTGACCCACCACAGCCTACAAACAAAGCTGCAAAAATAGTAAAAAATACAATAGCTAATAGTTGTTTATTCATTATTCCTCCCAATTCGGAGGACCAGAATAACTAAACAGTTAGTAAAATTTCAAGATTCAAATTATAAGAACTATTTCAGGACAATTGAAGTCTCTCTCGTTTGAAAGTGCACTAGTTTAGTTTTCATATTTAATTCGATTCTCATCACAGGAACTTCCAGCCTATTGGAATGGCAAACCACACTATTCTTTGCACTGAAAATCATTGCATCCTTGTCAAACGAGCCTTCTTTAGAAGTACACTCAAGGACTTCCCCCGCTTCTGGATGAAATTTTAGTTTCGGATTTGATATAAACCCTTCAGTGGTAAAAGGTGTATACACAAACCAAATTTTCTTATGTCTGAATTCCAGTCTTTCACCAGACAACTCATACTTTAGAAGGTTTTTGTCCATGCCATAAATTGTGAAACCAACAAATTTTGGAAAAGACGGTAAGTTTGAGTTTTTACTCTTGAGGTTGATGGCTTGTCGAATTTTTATTTCCTCCTCCAAACCAAAAGTTGAGAGAACCTTGTTTCGCCAAAGAATAGTTGCCAATGGGTAATAATAAGAGCAAGCTGTATACGCCAGCCAAAACAATAAGCTAACTCCAATGCCTATTTTCAAAACTCGAAAAGCTCTCTGCCTGTTCATCCTGTCACATTTTATTTACTAACTACTGGGCATTACCACTTTAAACTCAAAATTTTTCAAAAAAACTTAAAATCTCCAAAGACAGGGTTGACGGTAATCATCACCTCCTTATTCTTATGCACACAGTTTTTCGAAAATTCAGGCAAATTTTGCCCATTTGATAAATACGACATAAGGAGTCAACCCATGAAAAACATTCTGACCGGAGTTCTGGCACTAGGTATAACCAGCCAGATTGTGGCCAAGCCCTGGGTTCAACCAGAGCTGCAGGACCTTTTCACTTCAAAGAAAGCTACAGAGGTATCTGTTATCGCCAAATTTCGCTCCACAAACCTTAAATCAAAGTCCGCTGAAACTCCTTCACAAATTATTCGAAGGAAGCAAAGAGAAGCAGCAATCAGCCAAAAAGACCTTCTTGCTGAGCTGGAAACCAAACTTCAAAAGAAATCTGATGTAAAGAGCATCAAGAAATTCTGGATTGACAACAGCATAGCTATTACCGCCAGTACTGAGTACATCCAAAAACTTGCGCAGCGTGATGATCTTGTAAAGCTTGAGCTGAACGAAGAAATCAAATTGTTCGATCCAATGGAAGTTTCCGATGAGAACGTTGATTCTGTCAGTCTGACTTACGGACTAAAGAAGGTTCGAGCGAAGGAAATCTGGGACAATCTTGGCATAACAGGTGCTGGAGTTACAGTTGGAATCCTTGATACTGGTGTAGACAGTGCTCACGCTGACCTGGAAGGTCGAGTCATCGCATCCAGGGACTTTGTCTCCGATTATGATGACAACACTCCAAACGATGGCCATGGTCACGGAACTCACTGTGCCGGGACTATTGGTGGCAAAGCTACCAGTGGTAAAGCAATTGGTGTTGCACCAGATGTTAAATTCATCGCTGCCAAGATTTTCAGTGACAGCGGAAGTACTTCTCGCGAAGCAATTCTTGAAGGTATGCAGTGGATGACAGATCCGGACGGCAATCCTGATACAGATGACTTTCCAAGAGTAGTTTCCAACTCCTGGGGTGGCCCTTTGGGTACTCACTGGGTTGAAATCATGAACACATGGCACTCCATGGGAATGGCTCCAGTATTCGCAGCTGGTAACAGCGGTCCTCGACCAGGAACTGTTGGTGCTCCAGGTGCTTACAAAGAAGCAATCACTATTGGTGCTACTGACTCTCAGGACAACATCGCAAGATTTTCTTCTCGCGGTCCTGTAACTTTCCAGGGCGAAACTTACATCAAGCCTGATGTCTCTGCTCCTGGTGTAGATGTATACTCTGCCAAGAACGGTGGTGGATACCAGTTGATGAGCGGAACTTCCATGGCTACTCCACACGTAGCTGGTGTAGTTGCTCTTATGCTTCAAGCTGATCCAGATCTTCCAGTAGAAAGAATTCGTGAGATTCTTCATGAAACTTCTGTAGATTTGGGTGAACCAGGAATGGACAATGTTTTCGGAATGGGTCGAGTCGATGCTTTTGAAGCTGTTCAGCTTGTTTTGACAGGTGGAAAAGTTTCTGCAACTATCGGTTCCGGTGACCAGGACGCAACAATCAAAGTAAGCCCTGGAAACAAGACTTTCAAAACTCGTAATGGTGTTGCCAAGCTTTCTTTGGCCGCTGGTACTTACGAGCTTCAAGTAAGCGCTTTTGGATACTTCAGTGCTACAACTACTGTAGGAGTGAAAGCCAAGGAAACTATTGAGATCAGCCTTGATCTTGAGCAAGCTCCTACTTTCACTGCAACTTTCAATGTTGCTAACGCTGCTGGCACAAGCCTGAATGCTTCTGTAGCATTCCAGGGAGTTCCAGTTGAGGGCGGAAACACCAATGGTGGAAGCCTTGCAGTAGATCTGCCTGGTGGTTCTTACACAGTTCAGGTTCAGTCCCGTGGATACCAAAGCAAAATGGTTGAACTCAATGTAACTGGAAACACTACATTTGACATCGCGATGGATGCTCTGCCCCCATATGTTTTGGTTGATGATGACAAGGGCAAGGATTACGAAAAGTATTTCAAGGCAGCTTTAGATGCAGCTGGTGCTGAGTACGATGTTGCTGACAAAACTCTTTCTCCGGATGACCTGATGGGTTATGCAAATGTTGTTTGGTTTGTCGGTGCTGACAGCTCCAACACTTTCAGCGCAGATGAGCAAGCTGCTCTTACTGAGTATGTTAACAGTGGTGGTCGACTGATCGTTTCCGGTCAGGACATCGGTTATGACATCAAGAACGATGCTTTCTATGCTAACGTTCTTGGAGCGAAGTACTTGAAAGATACGTCCAATGTGAAGACAATCTCCGGTAGTGGTGTTGAGTTCAGCCTTGATGGTGGCGACAGTGCCAACAACCAGAAGTACCCTGATGTAATTGAAGCTGTTGGAAACGCAACTGCTCTGTTCAGCTACACGGGACAAGGTCCAGCAGCTCTGGTCAATAGTTACGGTGCTGGTAAAGCAGCTTACACAGCTTTCGGATTCGAAGGTGTAAATGGCGCTGATGCCCGAAACGCGGTAATGGCTGTTCTGCTTAATGCAGTGAAGCCTGGTAGCGAAGACTTGCTCAACAGAATCGAGTGGGCTTTCGAAAACAACCGTGACCTTTACTATGTTCTTATCAATAACTTCAAAGTTACTGAAGAGAACAAGTCTGAAGTAGCCAACATTCTTGAGAACAAAGACTCCAAAGCGGCTTTCCGCTCTGTTCTCGGAGACCTGAAGGAACTTCAGTAAGATAGAAATTAATCTCTGTCAATAGATGAAGAGCCGGACCGAAAGGTCTGGCTCTTTTTCGTTTACGGGACTTGAGCTATCACGGTTCAACTCGCGAAAGGAACGTGCCCACGGGACCCAACCCTGAAAGAGAAAAAAGGGATTCAACACATTACCTGGGTTTGCACTTGACGATTCGCCAGACATCCTTATCATCTCTCAGCTTTATCCAAAATATTTCCTGAGGAAGTTATGAAACGAATCTTACAAATATTGGCTCTGCTGACGGCCTTCAACTTGGCACCTAAAGCGTCGGAGCCCCTTCATTCCGTCATCTTTGACGTGCGAGACGGGAATGACGAGTTTGTAGTCGCCACTGCATCTTTTCCTGGCAGCGAACTTGCCTCGACTGCAATCCCGGCCCAGTACACTGAAGTTCTCATGCCCTATGGTATCTATAATATTCAGGTTTGCTCAGAGGGCATGCAGTGTGAGACCCGCAAACTTACGATTCTCAAGGACGCTGTTCTAGTATTCATTCTTCAACCAGCTCCCGAACCGGAGCCTGAGCCTGAGCCTGAGCCTGAGCCCGAACCTGAACCGGAACCGGAGCCCACAGCACCTGTTTTAATAATGATAGCTGAGGCCAACTCACCAGCCACCAGTTATGTTGTGCAAGCATTTGAAGATTCCAACTTGCCCTATGACCTCGCATTCATCAATGAAGAAAAACCGGAACTCTCAGTCTACGAGCTCGTTTTTTGGTTTCTTGGGTCTCGTTTCATGGACCCGTTAACACCTCAAGAGCAACAGCAATTCACTACGTATGTAGAAGCTGGTGGTCACTTGATTATATCGGGAGAGAATTTTCTCGAACCTCTCAAAGACAGCTTCCTGGTGAAACATGTTCTTGGCGCACAATTTGTGCAGGATGACAGCTTGCACCGAAACCTGAGTCTGCTTGCCATGAAAGTGGATATTCGAGGTCTGGACAGTAATTCTTCACGAATTAGTCCGGATGTGATGCGACCCTCTCATTCAGCCAGTGTACCGGTTATGAAATATCCATGGTATGGCTCCGGGGCATTGCTTTCCTCATTCGGCGCGGGTAGATCCATCGCTTTGTCTTTCAGTTTTGATGCCATCAGTGATCGATTCGTTCGTTCAAGTGTGATTCAGACTTTGTTGCATACCATGAAAACAACTCCCTTGAAGAAAACCCCATTTGAGAAGTTTTCTAAAGTTCATGGAGAGTAATCGTGAATAACAAGAACGGACGGTTTGGCAAGCAACAAAACCATTTAAATTCGAATGACAGAAGCACGGATAGCAGCTTCGAAAACAGCTCTTCAGAAACCGTGAATGAACAGGGTTCTTCAACAGAAGAAGAGCATGACCCCACCTGGAGTATCATCATCTTCCTGGCCCTAACCATTGGAATTGGTATTCCAGTAGGGCGACTGGTTGGAATTGAACAAAACAAGTCACAGGAAGCGGCATTCGTGAAAGATCGTGTCTCTGCCTTTCAACAAGCTCTGGATGATTTTCAAAAGTCCAAAGGTGCATACCCTTTCGAAGCAAAGGAAGTTATTCCCGATTATATGGTGAAAATGATCGGCCTGGATTACAAAACCCGGTTTGTCCCCTCCATTGAATTCAGCAGCTACACAAGCAGCCCCAATCCCGTCTTTTCACTTAAACAAAAAGACTGCACTGTAAGCTTTAAAAAGGTGGGTGAAAACTGGAGACGCACTTTTAAGTCTATGCATTGCAACGAGTTCCAGACTATTCTTGATAGCTGATTCCTCTTGAACACTCGTGCGCGGGCAGGTCTGAATTCCTGTGCAATCCCTTGTCTTTAGGCCATATTCCTAGTAGCTTGTAGGCATGACAGCTCTACGTACTACTTTTATTTTCTTGCTGATTTCCGGTTTCAGCTTCGCCCTTCCGGAGGTTGGAGGCAATCTAAAAATTATCCTTCAGGAACGCTCCGAAGAGGTTATTCAGGTATTGATCCAACCATCTTCCATGATGGAAAAGTCTGGCAGCTACACTTATGCTGACCAGAATGCCAACTCATACAATTCAAAGGGAGTAGCAATCAATGGGAAAGGCGTTCCCGTAAACAGCAAGGGAGCCCCCGTCAATTCAAAGGGAATACCCACGAATAGCAAAGGGATGCCTGTCAATCAAAAGGGCATCCCCAGGAGTAGCAAGGGAATACCCGTCAATCAAAAGGGCGCACCCACGAACGGCAAGGGAATTCCCGTTAACAAAGGCAATTCCGCCGGTAGTCAAAGCGAATATCAAGGTCCCATATTAGCTCATCCCAGTACAGACCCTCAACTTCAAGCACGCTTACGCCAGCTCTTTGAGTACTCCAAGTCAAACTTCCTTTCTAAAATTTCTGCTAACCTTGAGAGAGGTCTTCGGGTCGTGGATTCCTTTTGGATCAACGAAACAATTCTTCTCGAAGGACCTGCTTCTTTGTTCACAGACTTCCTTTCACGTACTGATATTCAATCGATGAGTCTGAATACAGTGGTAAGTCTCCCGGTGATTCAGGAAAGCCGACAGGAGTTTGACTTCAAGTTTCCTTATGGAGTCAAAACTCTGCGAGCACCTCAAGTTCATCAGGAGTTCAAAGTCACTGGCAAAGGGATCAGGGTAGGCATTCTAGATACAGGCTATCGAGCGCACGACTTTCTAAATGGCAAAGTCACTCAGGCCAAGAGCTTTATTGAAGGTGAAAATGTTGAAGACGGTCACGGACACGGAACTCACTGTCTGGGCGCAATTCTGGGCTCCAACACCGATGAAATCGATCACCTCAAGTCGGGACTCCAGCTCACTGGAACCGCCCCGGGAGCTTCCGGTCTGGTTGCCAAGGTCTTTTCAAATGATGGCTCCAGCGACCTCTCTACAATATTAAGAGGACTCCAATGGCTAGCCGACCCTGATGGCTCTGCTCATACCAGAGACCATGCTCATATCATATCTGGCTCATTTGGAGACCCCCCTACTGACTTTGCTCAGCAAAAACCATTGTGGGATGCCATTTTGAGACTAAGAAGGCTTGGGATTGCCTGTTTGTTTGCAGCTGGCAATGAAGGTCCAAAGAGTCCCTCAATCAATGTACCGGGAGCGTTTCCACAAAGCATAAGCATCGGTGCACTCTCACAAAGTGGCGAACTGGCCTCATACAGCTCAAGAGGCACCATCGAATATGAAGACGTTGAGTACCAGAAACCTGACTTTGTTGCTCCAGGCTCCAGTGTGCTCTCCTTGGGCCTCAACAACGATTTTCGTGTCATGACAGGTACATCCATGGCTACCCCCTACGCTGCTGGAGTTTTTGCTTTGGTAAAGGAGGCAAATCCAGATCTTGATGTGGATAGATTACGTAAGATTGTTGAACTTTCCGCTGTTGACCTTCTGGAACCTGGCAAAGACAGTGAGTCGGGCTTTGGGCTTATTGATGCCTATACTGCAGTAAGATTGGCAAAGAACCACGCAAGCCTGCAGGGAGTAGTAGACGGGATTCCTGCAAGAGCAAGAATCAAGCTATTCAGAAAAGACAGATTTGGGAGCTTTCAGCTGGTTCAGACTCTGCTCACAAAGCTGACGGGTGGATTTGAGACAATTCTGGAAGCAGGCACTTACAAGATCGTTGTGAGCGCCTGGGGCCATCTTCCTCTTTCACAACAATTTACCCTGGTAAGAGATGAGAAAAAGAAAGTCTACTTTCAAATGGAAGAAAGTAAAGTTGCCAGGCTCAGTCTACAAGTTCTGAATGAATTTTCTGAACCCTTGCCTGTGCGAATAGTTAACATGGAGTCTCCTTTGGAGCTCAAATTTCAGGAGGAAGAAAACTTTTCCTACGCTGTGGAGACCCCGATGGATCTTTACACACTTTCTTTGGAGAGTCAGGGTTATGAGAGAGTTGTCACCCATGTCCTTCTGGATGATTTGGAAAAGTCCATTACCATCTTGATGCGACGGGTTCCTCCAGTACTGATTGTGGACTCATCTCCAGGGGATTCACTCGAAAGATTCGTTGTCGAAGCTTTGAAAACTTCCCATCAAATTCTTAATCGAGAAAACCTGCCTGACAATTTGGATCCATACAACTTGATCCTCTGGGGCACAGGAGCTCAAGGACACAATAATCTAAATGAGGAAGAGAAGATCCTGCTTAGAAACTTCGTATATTCCGGTGGCAGCGTTCTCTTTCATGGTCAAGATTTTATCTACTCCCTACAGGATGATTCTTCCTTTTTACAAGAGTCCCTTGGCCTTCGTTTGAAAGAAGACGACAGCGGGGCTGAGTGGGTTCAATCTGGCCTGCTAAAGTCAAGACTCAATCACGAATACAGCGCTGCCAATCAACTATTCCCAGATTCTCTGGAGCCACTTGGAGAAGCGAAAGCAAGCTTGCAGTATGATAATGGTGATGTGGCAGGAGTTCTTCATCCTTTTGGCAATGGCTTTTTCATCAGTCTTGGATTTGGGCTGGAGGGCTTGTCCCCTGAGGCCAGAGAAGTATTACTTCAAGTCTTTCTCAAAGACCTGGAACCCACCCCCACCAGAGCAGCCCAAAGACTGGAGAACTATCAACAAAGTAACCCGGCATTGTATAAAAAGTACATTGAAAGCTTGAAAACGCACTGGCCGGATTTACTGGGAGCGATTCAGGAGCTTGATCGCGAAGACAAAATTTGGACCAGAAAAGGCTTGAGCCCTGTGAAGTTTCAAAAGATTCACGAGATGAATCGAAGAAAAATCTTTGATGAACTTTATGGTGCGCCCGAACCCAGAGACTTTACCTATTAAGTGACATCAGTTAGCTGGCTACATCTGGAACAGTAAGCCAGGCACTCGCAAGAGATGTTACGACAAACTCCTGACGGGATTGATGTGGAGGCTTTTGCACCGTGGGTAGATGGCGTATCAAGAAAGCTTCGAATTTGCATCCCTTAGAGCAGTGCGCAATCCCTCTTCTATTACTGGATGATAAAAAGGCATATCAAGCATTTGGGGAATGGTCAGACCCTGTTGATGAGACCAAGCCAGGAGGTGACCTAGATTCTCCGCTCTCGGGCCATAGATTTCAGCTCCCAGAAATTTTGAAGTTTCCTTCGATACATAGACATGCATCATTCCTCGATTGACCAGCATCACTCTGCTTCTACCCTGATTTTCAAAAGAAACCTCGCCAGTTACAAACTCTTCACCGGACTCCTGAATCTCAGCGTATGTCTTACCAGCGGTAGTCATATTCGGCTCTGTAAAGGCAATATTCAGAGCACTTCTGCGATGCCCCGAAACGATCTTGGGATACAAGCCTGCGTTTCTACCGGCGATTCTTCCTTCATCGCTTGCTTCGTGAAGTAAAGGCAAGTCGGCATTGGCATCTCCAGCAAGAAATAAATGACCAGGATCACACTGCAAGGTATGGAAGTCGTAGACAGGGACTTTTCTCTCATCAAGTCGCAAACTGGTCTTGTGAATATCCAGTCGATCCAGATTGGGAGCCCTTCCTGTTGCGGAGAGAACCCAATCATAGGAATTGGTTTGTAATTCACCCTGATTGTCAATGAAGCGAATTTGAGCCTTATCATCAACTATCTCGGCAGACTCAAGCTGTGCACAGTCTTGAAGATCAAACTGAGATCTCAAGTTGTGGCGAGCATAGTCCTTGATTTGTGGGTCCGTAAAAATACCGATTCGACCCCCTCTACCAAAAACAGTCACACGAACTCCAAGGCGATGCAGCGCCTGGCCCAACTCCAGACCGATCACACCAGGCCCGAATACAGCGACTGACTCAGGCAAGTCAGACCACTCAAAAACATCATCATTGTAGATTACTTTTTCCTGAATTGCCTTCAAGGGTGCGGGAGTAGTGGGTCTCGATCCAGTCGCAATAACAATAGATTTTGCTTCGATTCGAGTATGCTCATCTACCATCAAGGTATGATCATCAAGAAAGCGGGCATAACCTCTAATCTTGTGCTTGCTCTCAAAGTCTTCTACTGAATCCAAAACAAATCCAACAAAACGATCTCTTTCACGCTTGACTCGATCCATAACCCGAGGCCCATCAACTTTCAAAGGCCCCGCCATATCGATTCCGAAAGCCTCAAGGTTTTCAGTATTGTGAACTGCCTCTGCAGCAGCAATGAGAAGTTTGGATGGCATGCAACCGACTCTTGCACAAGTTGTACCATAAGGCCCGCCCTCTATAAGAGCGATGGAGTCAGTTGATTCTTTTGCTCCCCGATAAGCACCCATACCAGCAGTCCCGGTTCCGATGATGGCCACATCAACTTTCTTCTCTTCCATAACTCACCTTTTTTATGAGAGTCGTATCGCTCTTTACGGGATTCTTTTGAATCTGGAGCTTAAGGATTAGCTGGCACGTCGTCGTAGCGGCTCTTTTCCTTCTCCAGCAGCTCTTTATAAAGCTCGAAAGACTCTTCTGACGGTACTTCCTTCGTCTCATGATTAAAGTAAACCAGATCCAAAGGTCGGTTTGGCGCATTTTTTCCAGCAGGTCCTGCCAGAACAGCTACATCATCCGGAGAAATCGTATATCGACCCGCACTCTTGGCAATACGAAAATTTATCTTTGCGAAGGACTGATAAGGCAATTCCGAACAAACAACAATTGAGCGCGTATTCACATCAAAATTGAAGTCATAATCTGTACCCACGTAAGCAAGAGCATCGTAGATAACCTGACCCAATTCCTCTTTAGGGTAGTTTCTGGGGCGCAAAACCGCAAGATCAGTAATCGTCCAGTGCTCAATATTGATAAGCGTTGCCCCTGGGCGAATCGCTTCTACAACAGTTTCGCCTGCTTCCAACCTGTCCAGTAAACTGAAAACCAGAGGAGTTTCCAGCAAAGGAGTTCCATTCTTCAAAGTCAGGCCTTTGAGTTGCTCGGGAGTTCCAGCTACAACTGCCACATGACCGAAATGACCTGGAATGAACTTGTCCGTAATTGCACCGGCTGTCTTCTCAACAATAATATCTCCGGGCTGTAGTACGCCTGTTCTTACTCTTCGCAGCTCTTCTTCAGGAATTGAGTCCAGAAGTTTTTGAAAATTGACTGCACCAGCGGCATTTCCAAATACCTTGCTCAAGTGATACTCCATCCAATTGAGTCGGGTACGAGCTCTTTGTAGCAGTCGACGGAAGTTCCACTTGAAGTAAGAACCAACCCTTGTCCAGAAACTCTCGCTTTTGCGAATCTCGTCTGCAACTGTGGAGTAAAGTCTGTCTCTAAGAGCAATAAGGAACAAGTCCCCATCATTTTGAAGTAGATCCAGATCCGCTGTCTTCTTCTCCAGAATTCTAAGAGACTTGGCAAATTTCTTTCGGTTGAGAGGCGACATCCAGGCTGTCTGCAAACGCTTGAAGTGATTCTTTTGTCCGAGAACTTCGATCTCATTCAACCTTTTGATCAAAGTCTTGTCTTCGTAAGTGATGTGATAAAAGAAGCTCATTTGCTCATACAGCACCAGATCGGCAAGAGTTTCTATGAGAAGCTGCACCAGATCCTCATCCAGTCTGTCGTCTTCTTCTTCATACAAATCGCTGAACTTCCGACTTTGAAAAAAGCCCGTTGTTCCCTTGGAGGTTTTGCGCTGAAGCTCGCGAATGGCATGTACCAGTCTGTAGATATCAACCATTGCATCTTTTAATTCCTGAGAGGAAGCAGCTGAGATGACATTGTCTGTTTCATAAACATCAGACCATTTACTCACTCTGGAGAGAATCTTCTGAGACTGACTCTCAAGTTTCCAAAAAACACTGATTAAATGCTGATACTTATTGGCACGAGGCTCTGCCCCCGAAACTACAGTAAACCCAATCAAACAAACCAAAACCCACAACTTACGCATTATGCCTCCCCGGTTCTCAGGATTTTATTATACGAAGAATGCCTCTGCTTGTTGCGAAAAAGACGAGATCTTGATCATTTTTTCGCGATACACCGGAAAATCGCCAAAAAATGATTAAATACAGTGCTTTTTGTCCTGCCTGACCAGCAAAGTTCTATTTGGCGAGAAACAAGTCCTGCGAGGTTTTGCATTGCGCTGAAAGCTCCATTAGAATCGAGTCCCGTACAAATTTCTTATAGAACTCTCAACGGTAGATTTAACAACAGTCTACAAGGAAATAGAAAGGATCATAGATGCAACCTACTTGCTTCGTTTACAGCTCTCACAATTGTAGTGAATACATGCACCGATGGTGGATCGTAGAAAGAGCACTGCAAAGTATCGATAACAAAACCATTCTGTACTTGCCTTTTTCTGAAGGCGGAAGTGGTGGCGAATGGGGAAGTCCACAGCAGTTCGGCTGGGGTAAGTTTGAATGGTATCTGAACCAGTTTCGCAAATGGGGCCTGGAGTCTTATCCCTTTTACTGGGATGACAACATGACCCATGATCAGGCAAAAGAGTGTCTGGATCTGCTTGCGAATTCAGAAGTTGTTATTCTCGGCGGAGGAAACAGCTCAACTGGTCTTTCTCGGTACAAAGCACTTGGAGAGCACTTTTTCGGGGATCGTAATCTCTTCACCCGAATTCTTCATGACCGAGCCAACAGAGGTAAATTGACTGTCGGTTTTTCTGCCGGTGCAGATCAACTCGGAAGCGTATTGAGCTCCCAGATTTGGACAGACTTGAACGATCCAGAAGGATTTGGTCTGGCTCACAACATCATGACTACTTTGCATCATGAGTCTTCTCGCAACGATGAACTTCACAGAGGAGCTCAGCAATTTCCACACTGCATGATTTTTGGTCTTCCCAATGACTCAGGTCTTGGTGTTGCCCAAGGAGTTCTTCCAAGCGGGAATATCTGGCAAGTGATTGATTTCGTAACTGACAAGAGCTGGGATATCCCCCAGGATGCTTTTCATATCAAAACGCGACATGGTCAGGGCATTGAGCATCTCTACTCAGATGGTCGCCACTGGACTTTCATGGGCGGAGAGAAGATGGCTCGGGTAATGTCTCCAGACGGTAGCTGGCAAGATGCTTTTATCTTCACACCGGATGGTAACTGCTATCACTACTGGACCCAGGACCATGCTCCTTTTTCAAGTCCAGAAGAAGCATTCTCCCATTTCTAGAAACTTCAAGAGTTTTCACTGAAATATTAAAGGAGCTGGCCTCATGTCAGCTCCTTTTTCTTTTCATGTAAAGCACAGCATAGCTTCAGGTCAGAATAGAGTTGAACCTTTTGAATCAAACTCAAAGCGAAATCGTTGATGATCAATCAGGGATTGTTTGCCAGGAACTCTTGAATTTTGGATATGCTTTTCCAGTCCGTGCTCGCTGACAAACCCAAATCCTGGGCCTTCCTGCAAAAGTTTGAATAGAAATCCACCACTTCATCCTTCTCTCTCCAGTGGGACTTGCTGAATTCTTCTGCAGCTTTCTCCCAAGAAGCTTCTGAGAGAAAATCACAGGCCTTTTCGTAGCTTTGCAGCCGCTCCTTTTTATGGCTTGTTTTCTCCAACAACCCCAGGACTTCAAAGACCTCTACAGTATTTTTCTTACCCTTAACATCAAAGAAGCCAAGAGAACGTACAAAGACAGAGTCCTTCACTTTCACCGCCATCTCTGGATCTATCAGAATGCTGGTTCGGAAACTCTTGTTCAATCCTTCCAGTCTTGCAGCCAGATTGACCGGATCACCCAAAGCCGTGTAGTTAACTCTCAAACTCGAGCCCACATCACCAACTACACATTCACCCAGGGCCAAGCCAATTCTGGTTCTAAAAACCGGTCCTCCATCCCGGGCGAACTTTGTATTGAGAGCTTCCACCTCATCGATACACTCCAAAGCACACTCGACTGCTTTCACCGGATCTTGTTCACTGAGACTACCGGGTGCCCCCCAAAATGCCATCACAGCATCTCCAATGTACTTGTCAATAGTTCCTCCATAAGCTCGAACCAGTTTACTCAACTCTTCCAAATAGGCATTCAGTCTTTGAACAAGTTCATTCGCTGGAAGAATCTCGGAGGCACTTGTGTAACCTTCGATATCAGAAAACATCAAGACCAGATTTTTCTTTTCAACTGAGACGGACTCCAATGACTCCTTCACCAAAAATCGAACGAGACTCTTGGGAACATAGCGACTGAAGGCACGCAGGGCACCAGTCATAGAGTTCACGTTTTCTTCAAGATCGACGAGCTCACGAATATTCGTTTTCAAATCCAGCTTTTCTTCCAGCTCAAATGATCTAACCCGGCTTGTGAAAGCTGCCAAATGCATCAGTGGTGTGGAAAGTCGATGGGAGACCTTAACCAAAAAGAGAACCGAGAGTAAAAACAGGATTGCAAGGAAGGCACCAGCTTTGAGATATCCCTCATGAAGAACACCCAGAAAATCAGACTGTGGAAGAATTGTAAACAAATCCCATTTCAAACCGTGAGCATCCTGAATCGAGGAGCGTACAGCCCATACCTTACCCCGGCTAGTTTGAACAGCCACTACATTAGATGTCTTTTGAATCGCCATCGCCTGGAAACTCTCCCTCAGCAGAAGATTACCCGAATCCTTTGCACTGACTCTTTGATCGCTTTCTCCATCTGAAAGAAAAAGGGATTCACCCTCCAATGAGCTTGAGATGAGAAAACCACTTCCATCAGTGAGGTATACGAAACCACTCTCGCCCACCCCAATCTTCTGAACCATCTCCTGCAATTGATCAAGAAGGAAGTCTGTGGCAAAAACGGCTTTTAAAACTCCTTTTGCATCGTACCAGGGACGAGAAATCGTGATTCCCAGGACTTTTGAGTTAAAATCGGGATAAATCTCACTCCAGGTCATCTTTCCCTTTTCCATGGCAGCCTTGTACCAGGGTCTCATAGTAGGATTGTAAGGCTTTTCACCTTTTTGTAGCAGCTCACGCCTGACACCAGCTGAATTGGATAAAAAACGTCGATTGGTAAAGGCCGTGCTTTCATCAGAAAAGCTCACTGTGATACGGCCTTCATTGGTACGCCTGGCCCCGACATAGGCTTTCGAATCAATCCCGACATAAGTCAAAGAAACAGGATGGTGACTCAAGGTGCGTGCAAACACCCTCTGCAATGCCCGAGTATCCTCCAAACTCACTTGATCATAGCTCACTGTCTGGTGATTCAGATTTGTGGCCATGACCGGCCCATCCATTAGTTTCCCAACCTGCAAAACCGTGCGTAGGGAGACCTCATGAAGAAGGTCATGTGCCATCTGATTCACAGTGTGCTCTATTTCCACAAACAGAAAGGCGAAAACTATAATGCAGACAGCCAGACTGAAGCCAAGATAGGGCGACAGCAAAACTGTACGAAAACTGACTTTTCCGGTAGAACTCACCCTGCTACTCAAGGATTAAAGTAGTAGACCTCGCCCTCGCGTCCAAAACGTAGATTGTAGGCTTCCGCAATCGCTTTCAGTGCATCTTGAACGCTTACATTCTCAAACGTCAAATCCACTTTCGCAGAAGGAAGGTTTTCAGGAAACACAACACTCGCCCTGCCTTTGCGAGCAATAGTCTTGATAGCCAGGTCAAGAGGCACCTTTTCCAATCTAACGTTTAGCCTGGGAACTTTTTGTCGTGCTAATCCATCTTTTTGGGGAGAAAGTTGGTACAGACTCTCTTCCTTCTTGATCTCAAAATGAAAACTTCTGGCCAGAACTTTCAGAAGTTCTTCAGGTTCTCTCTCAACACCAACTGAAAAGCTTACCCAGGTTCTCCAGTACGGATTTTCAAAGTCCTGAATCACCAATTCGGGCAAGACGCCTTCCTGAGACAATTGAATCAGGCAGTCGGAGAGCTTTTCACCCATGAATCCAAAGCGCCCTTCCAACTCATGAATTTCCTCTTCAAATTCCTCAGGGTGATTCTCATAAAACTCATCTTCAGGCAAGTCGCCGTGCTTCGTTTTTAACTTTTGAATTTTATCAATCAATCTCTCTGACTCAATTGCCTTTTTGAGAGCTTCCTCATGGCGCATATGCCTTTCCCGGATCTCCGGCCAAATCAGCATCATTGCATCATGATCGGGGTTAATGCCCTCCTTGGATGGCATGGGCGGAGGTATCAATGCAGGAGGCTGTACCACAGGCTGAGGAGGTGGAGGAGGCGGATCCTGTGCCATCAAAACGGTAGTAAATAAACCCAGTCCAACAATTAATAATACTCTAATCATTGCGCTTCACCTTTCCCATGGCATCATAGGTCGCGTATTTGTACAGCTCCGAGAGCGTTGGATAATTAAAACAGGTACGAATAAACAAGTCAGAGTGAGCATCGCTCATGAGTGCTATCAATCCCGTGTGAACCAGCTCGGAAGCAATGTCACCAACTACGTGAACACCCATTAACTTTAGATCTTCCTTGCGATAGAGAAGTTTGAGAAGACCATGCTGGTCACCAATAATCATTCCCCTCGCATTTTGATTGTAATAAGCTCTCCCTACCACATACTCAATATTCTCTTCTTCCAGCTGCTCCTGGGTATAGCCCGCCATGGATACCTCGGGAATCGTATAGATTCCGTAAGCTGCAACCGGGGCTACATCTTTCTTATAACCCAAATCAAAAGCATGAACCATAGCCAGACGAGCCTGTTCCATAGAAGTTGAAGCCAGAGCAGGAAAGCCAATCACATCTCCTGCTGCATAAATATGCGGGATATTCGTTTGGTAATTGCTGTTTACTTCAATCAAACCCCGATTTGCAGTCTCTACCCCTGCTGCAATCAGGTTTAGATTGCCTGTATTACTCTTTCTTCCTGTCGCAATCAAAACGGTGTCACAATTGATGATCTTCCCGGATTCCAGAGAAAGAGTCACCTCATCTTCATCTCTCGGGTAGACGGTAGAAACTCGATCTGGAGCGATGAATTCAATACCCAGACGAATCATACTGTCCCGTAAATTTTGTGAGATTTCAGAATCAAGGAAGCCCAAAATTTCATGCCGCCCGTTAATCAGTGAGACTTTGACCCCAAGCGCAGCAAAGGTACAGGCGTATTCGCAGCCAATGACGCCTCCACCTATTACTACGAGCTCTGCAGGCATCCTTCTGAGCCTGAGAATAGAGTCGCTGTCATAGATAGCGGGGTGCTCTACCGGAATGTTTGGCGGATGAAATGGGGAAGAACCTGTTGCAATCAGAATGATCTCACCCTTAAGAACCGCTGCGTCCTGACCTTTGACTTCTACTGTATGATCATCAACGAAAAAACCTTCTCCACGATAAGTATCAATTTTGTGCTTGAGGAGGTTATTCTCTACCCGGGACTGCTCAGACTTCACAACCTGTTTTTCGTGATGCAAAAAGTCCTGGACGGTGCACTCTCTTTGAATCGACAAATCCAGGCCATAAAGCTTTCGAGCCTTTAGACCCGAGAGTGTCAAGGAAGTCTCCCGAAGAGTTTTGCTTGGTAGTGTACCTGTGTTCGCAGCAGCCCCACCATAAATTGCCTCTATTTCAATCAAGGCAACTTTCTTACCGAAATATGCTGCCTGGGCAGCCCCCTTTTCTCCAGCAGGCCCGGAGCCAATCACAATGAGATCATATTTTTTTGCGCTCAAAATCTATCCTTCAATCTTTAATTCCGTCTTGATTTGTACCAGCAAAGCCTCTTCCCTCTCATCCAGATGGGAGTCGGCTATTGCCATTTCATCCAGTGCAGAAAATATTTCCTTGCGCTTTGCCAAATCCAGCATTTCCACCATATCACCAGTCAATGAGGTCAAATCAAAGTCCTCCGGTGCGCTCTCAAACAACCACTTCGCCTGTTCGGGAGGGATCGCGTATTTTTCACCCAATATTTTGTACAGGGCCGTCAATTCACCTGCATCGACAACATCATCGGCCAGGATCATTTTCTTAAGCAGCAAAATCACCAGACGTGCCCGAATTTCAAAGTTCATGGACTGAACCGAACCAGGCGTTACATGCCACTGCCTTCCCGAACCTTCGAGATAAAACTGGGCATTGGTCAGGATGATTCGAAAGGCTTGAAAGACAGTTTGAGGCTTCAATCTGCCTCGATAAACACCGTCAAGTATCTCCAATGAGTCCATAAAGCTCACGCAATCTTCCATCAGAAGTACATCCAGAAGATCAAGCACCGCCAGTATGTCATTGTCTTCAGTACCAGCATTATCAGACAGCTTCTGAAATCTGTGGATGAGGGAGCGCAAAATTCCCAAACCTCGACTTTCGCCAATTGCCCGAAGTATGGTTATGACTTCCGCTGCCATCACATTATAAATCGAGCTGGAGATCACCCATCTCATGGGGCTTTCTTCCATTTTTTGAACCCAACTCAGATATGAAGCCGCAGTTGTCGCTCCCAGATATTGCCCCTGACCGATCCAGCGGGTAATCGGCCCAGTTAGAATCAAACCTGGTTCGTAAGTATCCACAGCAGAAAATAAAACCTTGAGGATTTCACCTGCATCTTCCGGCTTCTTGCGAATCTGGGCGATGTAGTCCATGAGTTGAATCTTCGTAAAACCGGTTTTATAGGCCAAATGAGCCCCTTTCTTACAGCACGCTGTTCAGATTGAATCGAAGCAGCCGAGCAAATTCATGTAAAACTATGCAGTCAATTCTGATTCAAGCCATCAGTATATAGAAAACTTCCTGATTCATCGAGAAAGCAAACCATCTTTCTATCGCAGCGTGAATAAAGATCCGGTACTTTCACAAAAAGTGTCGGAACTGCCGATGGAAAGGATATGAAAAGTCTGGTGGTTGATTACATGAAAATAGCGCGAGTTATTTCTCCCTTGATGATTCTCGCTACCTTGAAGTTCTTCAATGACTCCTCGGGAATTGGGACTTTTCTAGCGCTCTCAGCTCTCTTTTATCAACCCCGAATTGATCAAAAGGCCCCCTTAGCTCTATTGCTTCTTGGTCTTGCAGGCTACTGCCTGTCCATTCTTGTGTGCCTGAATCTGGTCATTTCTCCCACTCTCTGAGAAAAGGACCAATCCTTTTTCCTCTTGAGCAAAACTATTAATACTAACCCTCCTGCTTTGAAATTTCAGTGCTAACACTAAAACAGGGCCATCTCCAGTTACCCTCGGCAAATTTTTTGAGCCTCTCACAACTTCTATACTGCTTCAGTGCTGAGCATGGGTGCAGACAAGCTTGTCATACACAACTCTTCATTCAGATCAATTTTTGTCGATCTTTTCAACAGAAAGAACGGGACCTGGCAGAAAACAAATCTGTGGAATCTTGGACGAATTCAGTCTCAATCATTATGATTATGTATAACGGAGCGACTTACCATGATTTCAATTGTGACTTTTTCCCGGCTCATGAATTGTGCCGGACTGGTGTTCTGGTTCTCAAGTTCACTGTTTTTGTTTTTCGGTCTTCCAAAAATCAGCTGGTTTTTGAAGCTGTTTCATACAGTCCAGTGGAGATATCTGGAGAGCTTTTACATTGAATTGGGAGAGCTATCCATATTCCTGAGAATTCCGTTTTTTATTCTGGTAACAGGCTGGATTTTATGGCAGTTCTCAACTCTATGGGCATTTACATCACGAAAGAATGAGTGGTTCAAACTGGGTGCTCTTTGTAGCGCAGCAAACCTGTTCGCCTCAATGGCCACCGCAGGAAGTCTGCTTTACATGGGTCTGGCCTGCGTTCGCAAAGCCATCGATGTGACCCGAATGGAACCGGTTGAGTGGGTCGAAGTCTTCTGGAGATTTCTGCAGGCCCTCTTCTAAACCAGCTGTTTACGACAATTTGAGGCTTTCCCTTAAATGAATTCCTGAAAAAGCTCTCTTCTTGGCCTTGGAATAACCACTGAGGAAACAACCATTCCTCGCTCTCCTGCAGCCTCCGTAGCCACTTCCATACTTGCCCTGACACTGGAAAGATCTCCGGTTATCTGCAAAAAGCCCTTACCACCAACAGCCATTGCCAGGTGCACGCGATAAACCCGCCCATCACTTGTCTTTGCCGCCGCATCCGCAGCTTCCACTATAGATGCTACAGAAAAAGTTTCCAGTACACCCATGGCCCCCAGATCCTCTTCTTCAAGGTTGACCGAACCCGCGATTGCCTTGAATACATCTTCGTGCAGGTTGGGAATGACCAAATCCTCAATCAGGACTCCACGAGCCTTCTCAATACCCTCTTGAACTGACGATTCCACATCAGAGACTGAGCCTGCCACAACAACCATAAATTTGCCCGAGCAAATAGTTCGTGCCACCATGAGTTTCACGTCGGCCACTTTCAGCATAGCGTCCTGAATCTCGTATCCACGGGCTATCGAAGAGGTTTCAATCAGCCCAAGGGCATCCATAGTTTGATTCATTCGCATGATTTAACTCCTGATTGTGATGGTCTCGCCAACTTGTTCAACAACACCGTTGATACTTGCATGGATATCCGCTCCCAAACCTTTCTCGGGAGCTTTGGCAATAATCTGGCCTGCCTTCACCTGATCTCCCTGACTCACAACAGGAGTAGCGGGAGCCCCCAAGTGCTGATTCAAGGGAATGACAGCCTGTGCAGTATGAACCACCCCGGACTTCAATGGTGCCGGCTGATCATAGATATCAATGCCAATTTTCTTCATTAATCTTGGAATTGGCGCTTTTCTGTAGTCTACCATTGGGTGTGCTTCCACACTCTTGGGTTCAAACTTCAATCTTCCTTCAGTTCTGGCTTTCACGAGATACTTCAAGTCTGTAGAAATCTGCTTTGGGTCCAGATCTTCCGGACAGGCGTAAAAGCTGCATAGATTGCATTCGCAACAGAATTCGGCTCCGGCTACCAAGTCCCAATCTGTATTCGCAAATCCTACATTTCGCATATTTTTATGTGGTTCAATAGGATGACCAAGCGTGTAGCGAGGACACAACTCCGTGCAGAAATTGCACTGATCGCAGGCAGCCTTGGCTATCTTGTCGTACTCAAGTTTTGTCCTGGTGTAACGCCGAACCAGCTCATGATCCCTCGGCAGTACGATCACTCCACCGGTTGTTTTCGTCACCGGCTCGTCAAAGTTTTCACTGTAACGCCCCATCATAGCTCCACCAACAAGCATGACAGGATCATCACAAGTTGCTCCTCCAGCCTCTTGTATACAATCTGCCAGAGTCGCCCCAATTTGCACTTCCAGGGAGCAGGGATTTTGAACGGCTCCAGCCACAGTCATAAAGGAGCTGGTCACCGGACGATTCATGTAAACGTTATAAAGCGTTTCTGTATTGGTTACCACACAACCTGCACTCAGAGGAATATTTCCCGGAGCTACAATTCTCCCTGTAGCTTCATACACCAGAGTGATTTCATCTCCAGCTGGATAAAAATTTCCCAGCCGACAGAACTCCATATTGTCATGCAGATAAGGTTCAACAGCATCAAAGGCGTACTTGTACTTTTCCTTGATTCCCAAAATGCCTTTCTTGGCGCCAGTGAGCTTCATGACCATTGCCAATCCTTCCACACATTCTTTGGGATAATGCAACAGCATCTGCTTGTCTTTGTGCAACAAGGGCTCACATTCGGCAGCGTTCATAATAACAAACTCTGCTTTGGCATTGAATTTCACGTGTGAAGGAAAGCCTGCGCCACCGGCACCAACAACACCACACTTCTGGATTTCTTCTAAAGTTCTATTCATAGTTTCCTGCCCCTTAATGGAAGGTTGAGGACCAAAGGAAGCACCAATTATCACCTGTGGCTGGCCGGAATTCAAGAAATCTACCAGAATCTGTCCTCATCATTGGAAAAAGCAGGGCCCTGAGCTGCCAAGCAGATAGGGAAGTGATAGGATAATTGAATGGGATTCCACCTGATTCTACTTGCAATTTTAACCCTGAAACCAGTCACTGTTCTGGCAAGCTCCAACAGTAACAAGACATTGCAGGAGTACAAGCAGGCGATTAACAGCAAAGATTTCCCCAAAGCACAAAGGCTGCTTCAAAAGCTGGAAAGCAATAATTACAGTCCGACTGCACTAAAAAGCTGGAAAGTTCACTTTCACATCCTGGCCGGGCGACACTATCGTGACAACTACTCCTTTTACTATGCAAAGGAGCACTTTCAAAAGGCCATTCAACTCGATCCTCAACCGGGGTTCATATTGAGCCTCGCCTCTCTTTATCTGAGACAAAAACAGTACTTTGATCTGGTTCAACTTCTGGAAAAACATCAATCCCGAATCCCACCCCAGGAAGCCCGCAAATACAGTTTTTACATTGCGACAGCCTACGAAAAAATAGGGAACTACAATGGTGGCATAGTAGAAATGAAAAGAGTCTTGCGTCAAAACCCTGGCGACGACGCAGCCTATCTCAAAATGGCCACACTCCATCTAAAGAACAGGGAACCCCAGGCTGCTATCGAGAGCTTGAATGCATTGGCCAGGATCAGGCCATTGCAACCGGGTGAAGTCAAGATTCTGGATCAGGCTAAAGGAATTGAAAATATCCAGGAATCCAAGCGATTCGTAGTCTCCGCTCATTTCGAATTACAGGTAGACCATGATTTGAGTCAGGCCCAGCTCCACGACATTATTTCCTATCTTGATGCGGCTCACGGAAAGCTCGGAAAAATCTTTGATTACTACCCTGATGAGAAGACACGTGTGAACATCCTGTACCAAAAGGACTATGATGGCTTGAATCAGGGTTGGCACAATACTTTGGGAGTCCACACCTCCACCTCCAATGAAATCTACATTCGTCTGGGAGGTAGCAATACTCTTGAAAATCCAGCCATGCTCAAAAATGTACTCTGGCATGAATACAATCACCATCTCCTGCGTCACTCAACCGGGGGAATGGGAGCCATCCCCCACTGGTTTGTGGAAGGTGTCGCCGTCTATCTTGAGCCCGAAGACCAAAGCGCCAAATGGGAAGAGTATCTGATTCGTCTCCATGAAGAAGACAAGCTGTTCGACCCTAGAAGAATCCCTATTCGAATGCGAAGCTATACTGACTACGTTCAAGCCACCAGCATTGTGGCTCATATGGATCAAAAGGGCTATCTTTCCGGTATCCTGTTCAGTCTTCGTAAACTTGGTCCCGGTCTCAGTTTTGAAAAGCTCTTCGAGCAAATCAACTACGCATCTCTTCAAGACTTTTTAATCGACTGGGGTAAAAATCTCACAGAGAAACTGAATTCAATCAAAAAACACCAGGAGGGCAGCGGGAACTAGCAGGAAAGTTCTAAATGGGAGCAACTCTGCGCTGAAGCAAAGTCTGCAGCTAAAAGCCTCAATCAAAACTCAGGAGCTGCTATTGATGGATTCATGGTCAAGAATCGGTGAGACTTCCATATCATCAATCCCCATCAAATGAACAACTCTCTCCAATGACAGGGAAATAGTCGCCTGCTCCAGTTCGGTAAGTTCACTCATGGCCTGAGCCAAAGTATCCTGAAGTGGTGAAGGAGCATTCTTGCTAAACTCTTTGCCAGCTTTCGTTGCGCTCACATGAACAACCCGGCGGTCTGTTTTTGAGCGATTCCTCTCAATCAAACCCTTCTCTTCCAGTCTGTCGAGTATGCCTACCACTGTGCTCGGGGACAGATAAACCCTTTTCGCTATGCTGGCTACAGTCAATTCACCTGACTCAACGACATTCATCAGACAGAGCAATTGCGGTGAAGTAATCTTGTGTTCTTTGATTAATCTTCTGGAGTGCATGGAAACAGCCCTCATGATTTGTCTTAAGGATTTGAGAACTCGTAAATCGTAACGATCTTCTGGAACTTCGGAACTGTTTTGTTTGGCTTTTGAATCCATAACTACTCTTTTTCAGGCAATCTCTTAAAACTCTACAAACACTACGGTGGACTTCAATTTACAACAATAACGATTTGTACCGAAACTAAAAAATCTCGTCTCATTTTGTTTGTGGTAGAATCATTCTTCCTGAAAACAAGGGGTTAAAGATGAGCCAAAAGAAGAAGAAACGCCAGAACGACCGCAGAAAAAAGAATCAACGCAGTAAAAAATCCGAGTTAATCCAGGAGATTCAGCAACACTACGACTCTCACTCTGCTGATCCTATACAAGGTCTCGAACCACAGCAGCGCCAACAAATCCAGGACTCGGTGGATGAATACGAGCAGACTCTGAAAAAGAAGTATCGTCGTCAATCTGACTCGGAACTGATTGCTCTGGAGAGAATGAGTTTTCGTGGCAAGATTCTGGAAAGGGAACTCAAAAAAGAGAACAAACGACCAGAAGAGATTAAAAAAGAAGACAGAAGTCTGATCAATACGACTTTGGTTGTGAGCCTCGCGATCCTTGCTGTTTTTGTTGTTTTTGCCCTGATGATGGGTTCAGATCTCGAGAAGCGGGCCAACGAGATGATTGATTTTTGTATCAAGTACCTCTCCTGGTTTTATCTCCTTGCGAGCACAGGCTTTCTGGCGACTATCATCTATTTGGCTTTTTCAAGGTTTGGCTCGGTTGTTCTGGGTGATCCAGATCAACCTCCCGAGTTCAGCAATCTTTCCTGGGCCAGTATGCTCTTTGCAGCTGGTATGGGAGTCGGACTTCTCTTTTGGGGTGGAGCGGAACCTCTGCTTCACTACACCAACCCTCCGGTGGGAGAAGGCAGAACCCCGGAAGCGGGCTCGATGGCCATGGTTTACACCGCATTGCACTGGTGTCTTCATGGATGGGGAATCTATACCATTTGCGCTATCGCTGTTGCCTATTTTGGATTTCGAAAGCACAAGAAATACATGATTAGCAGCTGCATTGTGGAATTGTTCGACAACCCCAGAACTCAGTACTGGCTCAAGGCGTTTTCAGACATCAGCGCCACCCTTGCAGTAATCTTCGGAATGGCAGCTTCCTTGGGAATGGGCATTATGCAATTCGGATCGGGTCTGCAGCATGTCTTTGGCATTCAGGCCACCACCAACACAGGTCTCACCTTGATCATGATTGTCATCACCATCCTGTTTCTGATTAGCGCATCTACAGGTTTGGACAAAGGTATTAAAATACTCTCCAACCTGAACATGGTTATTGCGATAATTTTGATGTTCTTCGTCTTGCTGGTTGGTCCGAAGCTTTTCATTCTAAAGTTGTTTGTAGATTCTATCGGGAAGTATCTCAATGAACTCTTCGTCCTGAGTTTTCAAACCCTGCCTATGGTTGAGGGATATGACAAATGGCTTGGAATCTGGACCGTGAAGTACTTCACCTGGTGGATCGCCTGGGCCCCTTTTGTCGGTATTTTTCTGGCTCGAATCAGCCGGGGAAGAACCATTCGAGAACTTGTAACAGGAAGCCTACTGATTCCCACAGCTTTCAGTTTACTCTGGTTTTCCGTATTTGGAGGAACTGCAATTTTCATGGATATCTCGGGAAATACAGCCTTGTCCGATGCAGTGAATGCCGACGTTACCACTGCCTTGTTTGCTCTTCTGAGTGAATTACCACTCTACAAGATCACAGCAACAGCCAGCCTTGGGCTGATCCTGGTCTTTCTTGTAACTTCTGCAGATTCGGCTACTTTTGTGATCGCCATGATGACTTCTGAGGGAGATCTTGATCCAGGAACGGGCCTGAAGCTTGTTTGGGGTGTAGTGATGTCTACAGTTACCCTGCTTCTGGTTCTCGGTGGAGGAATCGATGCAATCTCTGCGGCAGCTCTCGCCTGCGCTTTTCCATTCACTTTTGTGCTGGTATTGATGGTCTTTAGTTTGATGATTCGTCTGGGAATACAAGTGAAGAAGGACAGAATCTAAAGTACTGACTTTAGGATTTTGCAAATGCTGGGCTTTTAGCAAACGCATCATAAGTTGCTGCAATCCGTTTGAAAGTCAGTAACCATCGGCTGAAAAGCGCCTGATGTAGCAGTTCTACCGGGCTCATCTGAAAAACAGGCTGACACAAAATACAAATTGAAGGCCAACCCCGAGTGCTTTACTGTTGAGCTTGCAGAAATTTGTGCACTTCGTTTGCAATCAACCTGTGGCCTCTGGGACTGGTGTGCGCATCCATGGGAAACAAAAGTCGAACAGTTTCCCCTTCGGGATTGAAGAAATAAAACTGAACAAGCAGGATGAACTGCAAAATCAGAAAAACTTCAAGAATTCGACAGAGAACAAAACGTATTCGAGAGAGTGTAGAGGCATCTTTCATGCCCAGAAACTAGAACAGCCAACCACTAAATACTAGCTAGAAGAAAACACCACAAGATCTGACAACTACACTATCCATGAAGAACTCACGGAGAATATGAACTATTGATGCAATGTAGGGTGCCAGGAATAAAAGACCCCTTCCATAGGCAAAGAGTGGCTCCCTGCCAACCTTTTTGTGAGTGAGGTATGCGGGGACCAGAATGTAGTAAACGGCCGCTTCAAAGAAGATCACCATTAACCAAAGGAGAATCAACAGAATTGCTGCAACAGGCTCAGGAAAAAACAGATTGAGCAATTGCTCGGGGATCATCATGACGTAATGCAAAATCAAGAAAGACAAAAACAGTACCCAGGGCCATACCGAACACGCAAAAAAGTAAGTGGGAAAACCCGGTTCAATTCCCCGTAGTCGATTCACGATTAGACTGAGCGGGAAGGCCACCAGAAAAGCAAGAACGGGGAGAAGCAAAAGTATCAAAGCTAAAATTTCCATACCTTTATTTTAATAGATTTCCAGCCAGATGAGAACTCGACTGAAGAATTTCTTCACCTTGAATACATATTCCTGGTCTGAATATACTCCCACACAACCAAGTCCAGGTGACCCTGACAACTCTCATCCTTGTTCACAATCAAGTCTCGAATTCGGGAGCTCGATACATCCAGTAGCTCAAAACCATCCAGAACCTCCAATTGAAATCCCTCTGTCCTCAAGTGCTTGATAAGCACTTTGGAGCGACTATCCAGCCTATCAACTTTTTGTCCGCATTCTGCAAGTGGTGACTCTCCGGGCAGTTCTCTTTGCAATTGAGACTCCAATGGATTTTGGATTTCAATGTCAGGCCTTCTGGGAGTTACCACAAAACACACACGAGTCTTTAGCTCCTCACTACGATACCAATCTGGAAGTTGCTCGAGTAGATCTTCTCCAATGCAAAATGACATCGCCCCACCCTCAATGCAGTATTTCTCAAGGAGGTCATAACAGCGAGAATTTGAATTCAACTGACTCCAGTCCACATCAATTGTAAGCTCATCAAAGCCTGATAACCAGGCTTCAATCAGGCCCCTGCGATCATAAAGAGCAGTTGCCTGCTGCTTGAAAAGATGGCGACCGCTGGGAATAACAATCAATTTCTCGTAGCTATTAGCCAGAGCTCTTATAACTCGTGAGTGTCCCAGATGCGGAGGGTCAAAAGATCCGCCAAACAGAACCTGCTTCATAACTCGCTTGAATTAAGAATAATTGCTCCTGCTTCCTTCATTTCCTTGAGGGCTTTCTCATGGTCGCCTGCCTGCAGATTGACTCCTTTGCAAGCATCTTCAATGACCACAACATCAAAGTCGAGGGAAAGGGCGTCAAGAATAGTGAATTTAGCGCAAAAATCTGTCGCAAGACCGACTACGTAAAGCTTCTGGAAACCTTCATTTTGAGGTATTCACCCATGCCAGTTGAATTCTTTCTGCCATTGTCGAAGAAGCCACTGTAAGAGTCCACCCTGGGATCGGTCCCTTTCACAAATACCTTGTGAATCTTTTGCGTATCAATTTGCTCACTGAACTCAGATCCATGACTGCCCTGAACACAGTGATCAGGCCACAGGGACTGATCGAGTCCGTGCAAGTCAATCACTTCCCCCACCTCTCTACCGGGATGCATGGATGCAAAACTCTCATGCTCAGCAGGATGGAAGTCGCGAGTTGCGAATACCCAGTCAAACTTGCTCATCAAGGATTGTACCGTTGACAGGATTTTCTCTGAATCCTTCACAGCCAGCGCACCACCTGGTAAAAAATCATTTTGAATATCAACAGGCAACAGAGCACTTTTCATTGCCTACTCCTCTCCCTCAAGATGTTCTGTGTCAGGAGCCAGACTGCCAGCAAAAATAGGAAATCTGCACCAGGATTTTGGATCGAGACTTGCTTCATCCAGATGAAAACAGGGGGCGAGTCTTTCCCTTTTCCACTGAGTTCTGGAAAACAAATCAAAGAACTTGATCAGCCAGTCCTGAAGTTCCTGATCCGAGTATTTCTCACCGAACTCTCTAGTTAGAAGGTGAAAGATCTCCACCGAACCCTTCTTTGAAGAGATAAATTTGGACTCAATAAAGCCGAGAACCTCATAGGGCATGAGATCATCCTCATCACTTTGAGGATAGGGTCTGAGTTCGGCAGTGGGAGCATTCTCCAATATTTTTTTAGCACTTTTGACAGGATTCCAGTCAGAGCTCTGTTCTTTAGAAATCCAGTCAAGCCAGCCCAGCACAAAACACTTGTCCACTCCCCCAAGTGGTGCCAAACCCCCACTGGTATCTCCATCCATCGTGCAATAGCCTACGGCCGCTTCAGAGCGATTTCCAGTGGATACCAGAACCAGGTTTCGTAAGTTTGCCAATAGCCAGATCCCCGGTGAGCGGACCCGCGCCTGAATATTTTGCAAGGCCAGATCGTCGCTATCCCAACTCAAATCTCTGCCAAATGGTTCTTTCAGTAACTTGAGATATTGATTCACAATCGGTTCCACATCCAGGCAGACAAATTCAGCTTTGAGCTCCGTAGCCAGAGCTTTCGCCATATCCCGGGTCTTGTCTGAGCTTTGGCGAGTCCCTTGATAAACACAATTCAAAACCTCACTGGTTTTTTTCTCACTGAGGTAGTATTTACGATCTTTCTTACAGTCTTTCAGTTCATTCTTGAGCCGCTGCATCATCAGGGAAATAAGTATCGCGCAGCTTCCAGAGTCTGCCCCACCACTCAAGGAAAGGGCATAACCCTGAGCTCTCGATTTAAACAAATAATCAGCCAGACCCATAGTCACTGCTCTGGTGAACTCATGCTCTTTTGTATCTGAAGACTTCTCCCACTCTTCAATCTCAGGTTTCTTCAATTTGATTTCTGATTGCCTCAGTCGATCCTTCCCGCAATGAATCCATTGCAAACTGCTTGGCTCCAGATCCGGCTCAAAGGAAGGAGTGCGGGCCTGGAGCATCCGGTTATGATCAAGATCTACATCAGCTACAGTCATCTCCCGATCTCTCAAACTGAACCTTCTTCCCTGGGTGAGTAACTTACCACCCGAAGCAATCAGACAGGTTCCGTCATAGAGTACTCTTCCCGCTTCACAACCCACCAGATTGGAATAAACATAAGCCACATTGAAGGCTCGACTCCCATCGACAACAAAGCGTTTGCGCACCTCAAACTTGCCAAAGGCAAAATGGCTGGCACTCGGATTTAGAATCAAATCCACACCCCTTCTGGAGAGTTCCGCTCCCGGTCGGGAAGCCACCCAGGCATCCTCACAGATTTCCACCCCCAACCGATAGCTCCCAAAGTTGAAAACCAGATCTCCCATTGGTGTCATTTGTCCATCAGGGGTAATGGAAAGGTCCAAAGGGACCTGAATACCCCTTTTCCAGCGCTTGAACCATCTCGGTTCATAATGCAGTCCATCTCCGGGTAAGAACTGCTTGGCGACGATACCGTGAAGTCTCCCTGACTTAATAATTGCAGCACAGTTGAATACCCCGTTTCGATACAAAACAGGTAGTCCAACGCTGACAACCATTGGACTCTCAAGAGCCAGAATTCTCTCAAGGGTCTCCATAGACCGGGTCCACACATCAGGGCTGTGAAAAGCATCCTCACAACCATATCCCGTAATAGTGAGCTCAGGTAGACAAAGAACATGACAGCCAAGTTCTTCTGCCTCACGGGTTGCCATTTTGATTTGATGGTAGTTCCCATTAAAATCCAGGGGCTTCAAGTTTAGTGCCGCACTGGCTACGCGAATGGTACTCATGACGAGTCTCCCCTCTTTTCAAGAATCATCTTCTTCTTCAATTCAAAAACACCTACTTCTATTCCCACCGGGTATTGATGAGGATACAAAAATCGTAAGACACCAAAATGAAATCTCTTCAAATCATCTTGCAGTCTTTGCCTTGGAACAAGTAGCTCTTCCTGCTCACAAACAACTTTTCCAGACTCCACAACTCGAATGAGTAAGTCCTCATAACTTTGAGAAGACTTGAACTTCTTTTGTCTAGTCTCATCCAGTGGATCCAGCATCTTCAACTTGAGACTTTTCTCATCACGATCATCAAAAATCATGTCACCAATGAACTCCTGAGTTCGAGAATTAAAAAAGCGACGAACCTGAAGAACTCCCGGTTGATTCATTTTGATTCTTTGCTCGGAAATTTTCAATGTCTCCTGCATCTTTCCCTGACTGTCTTCCAAAGCACTCAACTTGTAAACTCCGCCAAGGGCAGGTTGATCCCAGGCGGTCACCAAGCGGGTACCTACACCCCAAACTCCAGGACGGGATCACCCTTGGCAGCAGAGCAAACTCGCGAAGCTTTTGTCGCTATGAGAGTTTGGAAATTTAAAATATTGAGTAGAGTAGTTTCCAGTATCTGACACTCCAGAAGTCGACCTTCGACCCGGATAAGAGGTTCAAAGGGAAAGACAATCCGACCTTCTGGTACTGCGTCAATATTTAGGCTGGGTTCCAGATTCTGCAGGTATTCAAGGAATGGTTCGTCAAAGAGCGGAGTCCCATTGTAGCCTTATAGTGTTCGAAGATAATCGATGTCGTCGACGCTGAAATGAAAGTTGTCCAGATATTTCAGGACATCCTGCAAACCACAAAAGACAGCATAGCCGCCCTGAAACGGGTTTTTGCGAAAAAATAAATGAAAGCCGGCCTGTCTGTTATGAATCCCGGATTTGAACTGAGCCGATGCCATCGTTAGCTGATAGAGGTCTGTCAGCAGGGCAAGCGAGCTCTGGTAAATAGAGCCAGTCATATCTAATTTTGAAGTGAGACACTCAAAGGAAGAGTTTCTTGAAGAAAAACCGCGCCCCCATCATCAAAAACCAGGACGGCTCCACCTTTATCAAGGGTAATTATCAAAAGCTTCGTGCTGTCCGGGAATTCGACACAGGCGAAACCATCCAGCTCGCCTTGATGAAAGAGAAATTCAGAACGTGGGACAACTTTGAATCGTAATAAAATCGAACGCACTTCTGATCCTGATAGAAGACGTCGAAATCTGTTGGGGTGTACCTTTTCAAAGTCGGGAGATAAGAGCTCAAACTGTTTGACTCGATCCATAAAGGGTTCGTAGTACTCTGTCTGCATCTCATAGCGAACTGGAATTTGGGCAGAAAGGATGGTGCCAAAGAAGAACACTGAAAGGATTAGGAGAGTCAATCTCATGCAGCGACCGTCATGACAACCTGGTGAAGTCGAAAAACAGGATCCTGTCCGTTTAAACCAATACATACGGGTAATGGAATTTCTTCTTCGCTCAGAACGTTATCAACAGCTCTTCCCATGGCAGCCACAGAACGAGCAATCAATGCAAGAGCCACTGCTCTCATGATGGTTACTTCACCACTGATGGAGGCACGCTCATAGAGATCACTGAACCTGCCAAATCGGGGTCCCATATACTTCTCTTCATATTCACAGACCCAGGCATCTCCTGCGTCCGTTGAATTGTATTCAGTCGTCAGGTAGAAATATCCTTCCCAGAGTCGAAACATTGTGAATTCATAGTAGATAGCTTTAATTGTTGGATCTTCTTTGGATTCGGCATTGACCTTCTTCAGGGTCATTTCCAAAGTTTCCTGATAGGCACTGACATCTTCTTCCCGCAGGCAGTCCAGGAGCTCCTTATCTACATGGGGTGCAGCTTTCGTGAGAAATGCTTCTTCAAGGGCAGCCCAGTTCCTGGTCTCGACCAGTGGCTGCATCTGTTTCACCTGGGTGAATAAATCCATAGATCCCCCTTCATTTGAATCCGTTCACGACTCAAGTATACTACAAATCATACAAGTACAAACCAATTCGATTTCGAAGATACAATTACATGCAAGAAAGCCTCACAGAATACTTTGAAGATTTGGATTTTTGCAAGGCGCTTGAGTTCAGCCAAAAAAAATCTCGAAGCGGTGAATTCAAGAAAAGCTACAGCAGTGAATTTGTGCGCAAGGTTCTGCGTTCCTGGTACCAACAGAACCTGGTTCAAGGCAGACTCAGCGACGCGCTCCTATCCTCCTTTCCCCCGTATCCGCTGCAGTTGATCCAGGAAGAAAAGCAGGAATCAGAAGGTCTTATAACCCGAAAATTTCTGTGGAAACTCATGGATGGAGCCACTATTGAGACTGTGTGCATTCCAAAGTCAGTCAACGGGAAAGTCTCCAGTACCCTTTGTATCAGTAGTCAACTTGGATGTGCCATGGATTGCCAATTCTGCCGCACAGGCTCCATGGGCTTGAAAAGACAGCTTTCTCATACAGAAATTCTCGCTCAGGTCAGTAATGTAATGAAAAGGCTGCCTCTGGATAAAATCGTCTTCATGGGTATGGGGGAGCCGCTCCACAATTTTGAAAACCTAAAACTGGCAATCTCCCAACTCGTCAATGCAGACACATTTCGAATTTCCGGGAAGAATATTACAGTGAGCACAAGTGGACTGACTCCCTACATCAAACGCCTCGGAGAAGAATGCCGGGTCATGCTCGCCGTTAGCTTGAACGCCAGTAACAATGAGACAAGAAACAGGCTGATGCCAATCAATCAAAAGTACCCACTCGAGCAACTGATCGAGAGTTGTCGCTCTTACCCAAGTAGTAATTCCAGACGGATTTTGTTTGAATATGTGATGATTGACGGAGTCAATGACAGTATTGAAGATGCCCACAGAGTAGTGGAGTTACTCAAGGGAATCCCATCCAAGGTGAACCTGATTCCATACAATAGCAGTCCCGAGTTTCATTGGAAAAGCAGTCCCATGGAGCAAATTGAGAGATTCCGGGAGATATTGTTGCAGGGAAAAGTTTCAACAACCCTGCGTTCCACCCGTGGTGAGAAGATGCTGGGAGCCTGCGGTCAACTCAAGGCAAAGCACGAAAGCAAGAAAAAAAGGAGACTCGAATGAGCAAGAAGATTTACATGGCACTCGATCAGGGAACCACATCCAGTCGAACAATATTGTTTGATCAGAGTGGTCAGGTAATCGCCAGCGCAAGTGAAGAGTTTCCTTGCTATTACCCCAAAGACGGATGGGTGGAACAGGATCCTCAAGATTTGATCCAAACCCAGCTTCGAACTATGCTCAAAGCTCTTCAAGTGGCCAAACTCTCCATGGATCAGGTTCGCTCCATCGGAATCACCAATCAACGAGAGACTACAGTTGCCTGGAACAAAGATACCGGTGAGCCTGTTGGGCCTGCAATTGTGTGGCAGTGTCGACGTACGGCCAAATTTTGTGAGGAATTGAAGAGCAAGGGCCTGAATCAGGAGATTCGTGAGAAAACGGGGCTGGTAATTGATGCTTATTTTTCCGGTTCCAAAATGCGCTGGATTTTGAAAAACAATCCTGAGGCTCAATCACTCCTTGATCAGGGAAAGTTAGCTTTCGGGACTGTCGATTCCTGGCTAATCTACCAACTCAGCGGAAAAGTGACACACATTACTGATGCCAGTAATGCGAGCAGAACCATGCTTTACAATATCCATGAAAATCGCTGGGACAGTAGTCTGCTCGATTTGTTCGGCATTCCCCGTGAAACCCTTCCCGAAGTCCTAGACAGTGCAGGTAAACTGGCCTCCACTTCTGATCAGGTTACCTTCGGACATAGTGTCGAGATTTGTGGAATTGCCGGAGATCAACAGAGTGCACTGTTCGGTCAGGCCTGTTTTGAGCAGGGAATGGCAAAAAACACCTATGGAACTGGTTGTTTTCTCTTGATGAACAGCGGAGAAAAACCCCTCTTGAGCAACAATGGTTTACTCACAACCGTCGCCTGGCAACTGAATGGCAAGACTACTTATGCACTGGAAGGAAGTGTCTTTGTTGCCGGAGCCGCGATTCAGTGGTTGCGAGACGGTCTGGGACTCGTCGAATCAGCCCATGAAACGGAAGAAATGGCCCAAAGCGTTTCTGATAACGGAGGTGTTTACTTCGTACCTGCATTCGTTGGACTGGGTACACCTCATTGGGATCCCACCGCAAGAGGAACAATCCTTGGTATCACAAGGGATACAGGACGCGCTCATTTCGCCCGCAGCGCTCTCGAGTCCATCGCTTTTCAAACCAGTGATGTCCTGAAGGCGATGGCAAAAGACTCCGGGAATAATCTCAAGGTACTTCGAGTTGATGGAGGTGCCAGTGCCAATAGCTTTCTTTGCCAATTTCAAGCGGACATCCTCGATTGCGAAGTCCATCGGCCCACGGTCGTGGAAACCACAGCTATGGGGGCTGCCATGCTTGCGGCTCTGGGCTGCGGGGATTTTCAAAATCTGGAGGAGATACAAGAGCTTTGGGGACTTGAGAGTAGTTTTTTACCTAAAATTAGCGCTGACGTGCGAAACAAGTACAGTGCCAGTTGGGAGAGAGCCGTGGAGCGCAGCAAGAACTGGAGTCAATTGGAAGAGTGATTTACTCGTCGACTTCCTTGCGAATTTCTCGAATTCTTAGATTAATCTGACCAAGCAGGTCACTCCCTTTTTGGCACTTCGGCAAAAAGGGACCACGCCCTGCTTTTCCGATCATGTTAATGACAGTGCCCTGTCCTTCACAAAAAGTGGACTCGTTGATTTCCCTACCTGTTAAATTGGGATGGTTGCAGGCAATACTGACCCGATTAATCACACAGGCAGTATGCTCACATTTTTCCAGAACTTCTGAGCGAATCTGCCTTTCCCGCTCAATGAGGTGTCCGTAGCCAAGTAGATTGGCAAGATAACTGATTGTCTGTTCAGGAAGAATAGGGTCTTTGGAGTTTTCATTGATTTTTGGATTGGATAGACTGACAAGCTCGGTCAAACTGTTTTCAAAGTCAGTGCTGGCTTTTCTTTGTTCCACCTGATCGCTGACGCAATAAAAGCCACCTTCCACAAAGCGAGTGAATACCTCCGATGCCTGAAGAATTCTTTCCGTGACCGTAGACTTTGCAATGGTCATATTTAAGTGAATCTTCTTCATCAATTTTTTATGCCCTGAGCCTATCTCAAGTGGCTCCAGTAATCTTTCTCGAAGGTCGCACAAATCCCGTAATTCAACTTTTTTGGTGCAAATGTGCTCCTGATCAATGGCCTGTCACACATCTAGAAAAATCGCAGACTCGCACATTTCTGCCAAAATCTCATCTTGCATCCTCTGGTAACGACCCATCAAATAACAAATGAGTGCTCTTCTCATCATAACGCTGTAATCAGTAACTCCATGGGTATACAGGAAGAAGAAATAATTCAGTACTTTCTCTGTCTGAGCAAGCTCTCCTATGAAATCCAGTCCTTCCTTGTAGATTTTTCTAATTCTCGTGACCATTTGATTCTGGACGTTGTCACGGGCAAGCTTTCCAACACTGATTCGAAATGGCTCTTTCAGCGAAGAGACAATCATGGCCTTGCCGCCACCTTTCAAATCAATCAACAACTTCTCTTGCACCACTCCATATTCATCAAGAAGCACCTTGCGCTTGTCCTTGGGGATATTGGGGTTCTTCGCCTCATTCCAACATTCGGCGACCTTTGCGCAAGTCGCCTCCTTGTCGAATCATCAGAGAATAAGTGTCAGAATCTGCTCCAACACCCTGGTAATAGTCCATCCCTGCAAGCATGGGAACTGACTTGTCCCAAGCCAGAACCTGCTCAATTTGAAGTTGGTGCACCCCTTTGACGATTTGTTCCAGGTGTTTTTTCTCTTCTTGGTACTCCATCACAGACCTCGCTGTAGATGGTAAATTTCATCTGCGGCGTTTTGACCTTCACGAAACATGTCCTGAAAGCGAACAACCAGCCGATAGAGAAGCTGAAATGCCTCAATCGCGGTTATAGAAACTGAGCCCAGAAACAAACGATTTGAAGGAACTCGAAGGACTTTTAAGCCTACCAGGCATGTACTGGCTCTTCTTGCAAAGTTATCCCGGCTGACATCACGGTACAACTCTGTTTGCATGGGCGCCATTGCACATATTTCCGGTAACATGAAATCCAGTACCTTGCCACTCAAGCTGACAAACTCGGCACGAGAAATCCACTCCCGAGCCTTTCGTTCAAACAACCTGTCTGGCAGGAGACTATTTTTATACAAAAAATTCATTGCATCAAAACTAGTCTTAATTCTGGCCAAATCTTCAGCGACACCAGTTTCCAGCTGATAGCGCAGGGCCACATATCTCATCGTTCTAACCAGCAATAAGCAAGCCAGACCACTCTCTATCTCTCTGTCCATCGCAAGAACATAACTCTCTTCTTGAGGAACGATCCCTCTTTGCTCCAAAAAAAGCACAAGAGGTTCAACAGATGAACTCGCTTCCGATTTAAAAATTAACAAGCAGAACAAAATGAGCAGTCTCACTCCCTACTCATCGACAAATTCCCCAGCAATTAAGGGCAGGGATTCGAATTCTGGAGATGAATTTGCTCTACAGCAGACAAAACTTCCTCATTAAGCTCTAATTCGATGGATGCTATGTTTTCCTTCAGCTGTTCCATAGAGGTTGCTCCGATGATATTGGAGGTTACGAAGCTGCGTTCGTTGACATAAGCCAGTGACATCTGGGCTGGAGTCAGGTTGTGCTGTCTGGCCAGCTCTGCGTATTTGGCAATAGCCTCTTCTGCTATGGGACTAAGGTAGCGGGTAAAGCGATCAAACAAGGTCATCCTGGCACCAGCAGGTTTTTGCCCGTTGAGATACTTGCCGGAAAGGGCCCCAAATGCCATCGGAGAATAGGCCAGCAAGCCCACATCTTCCCGGTGACTCACTTCCGCCAAACCAATCTCGTAGGTTCTGTTGAGAAGATTGTAGGGATTTTGGATACTCACAATCCTCTCATAGCCTTGTGTTTCTGCTTGTCGAACAAACTCCATAACTCCCCACGCTGTTTCATTCGACACTCCGATATGACGGACTTTCCCTTCTTTTACAAGCTGAGTCAATACCTCAAGTGTATGGGAAATTTCGGTGGATTCCTTTTCGCGATGCTCATAGCCCAGTTGTCCAAAATAATTGGTCGGTCGTGCTGGCCAATGCAGCTGATACAAATCGATGTAGTCCGTTTGGAGCCGTTTCAAACTGCTATCGATTGCTGCGCGAATATTCTTTTCATCCAAACCAGAGCCATTGCGGATGTAGGGAAGCCACTCTGCAGGGCCTGCTACTTTCGTTGCAAGGATCACCTTGTCCCGGCACTTACGCTGTGCAAACCAGTTCCCGATATACTCCTCTGTCATTCCCTGGGTCTCTTCAGTGGGAGGAACAGGATACATTTCTGCCGTATCAAAGAAGTTCACACCTTTTTCAAGTGCATAATCCATTTGCTCAAAAGCCTCTTCCTGATTGTTTTGCTGTCCCCAGGTCATCGTTCCCAGACAAATCACACTCACATCCAGATCAGTTCTTCCCAGTTTGCGATACTTCATAAATGCTCCTTTTTCCAGCTGCATCATAATGGATTGGAAAGAAGATGAAAAATCAACGTTCAAAATAGAATGGTTCCACCCTGTCTTGAAAATGTGGCTACTTGCCAAGGTAAGTTGGGAAAAGGTATTTTCTGATTATGAATCCAAACCCTTTTCATTTGGCTGTGAAAGTTAACAATCTTGAAGAAGCTGAAGACTACTACACGAGAGTCATTGGCTGTTCAACAGGCAGAAGAAGTTCTCACTGGATAGATTTCAATTTCTTTGGACACCAGCTAGTCTGTCACCTGGATCCTGATTCAAAAGACAATACGATCTATAATCCTGTGGACTCCAATCAAGTTCCCGTTCCGCACTTTGGCTGCGTTCTTTCCAAAGTTGAGTTTGAGGAACTTGCTTCAAGGCTAAAGTCCCATGCGGTGAAGTTCATTATCGAGCCAACCATTCGTTTTGCTGGTCAAACAGGGGAACAGGGCACTTTTTTTCTTATGGACCCTTCCAACAATGCCCTTGAGTTTAAGTACTTTTCAGATCCGGGGCAGATCTTCGCTAAGGACTGAGATAGGCCTCGTAGACCCCACCCTTCGCACGCAAGACTTCACTAACTTCTACAGGCTCTTCGATCCCCTTCACTTCGATTGGCTCCCAGTGTTCCACTTCAAAAAACTCTTCAATTCCCTGTAAAGTTGAACGATGCACCAGAATTCCGTCGATCGGAGCTCTTGACTCGACTCGGGAGGCAAGGTTCACCGTATCTCCAAATACGTCATTGTCTTTAAGATACACCTCGCCAGTAGCCAATCCTATTCGAGTGTGGACCCTTTCAAGTTCGGGTCTGAGTTCATTGTATTGGGCCATGGCTCGATTCACCGCCAGTGAAAACAAAACTCCGTCGAGGCGGTTTTCGAAAGTGTAAAGAAAACAGTCACCAATTTTCTTGACCAGTTTCCCATTATGGGCGACACCGATAGGAGCAATCACCGTGTCAAAGTCTGCTAACATAGTCATTAACTCATCAATGGAGCTCACTGCTGAACGGCGGGTATACCCTGCGATATCTATAAAGAATACTGTGAGTTCCTGAACATCTTTTTGCCGGGCATAATCCCTTTGGGAACTTCCTGAAGTCACACCCTGCAAGATTCTGCTGAGAAGATCTCTTTCCTGGGGGGCAAGTTCATCCAGGCTTTCCTGACCCAATTCTGCCCCTTCCAGAAACTGGTTCATATGAACTTGCAACTGTGACATTTGAAAATCCGGATAATCCAGCTGAAAGAACAAAAAGACAGCTCTTTGAACTCGAAGCGAGCCTTCAAAAGCCAGTTCAAAAATCTTCTTCCACTTGCTTCCCAGCTTATGCTCTCTGCAATAATGAATTGTCTTGTACAAAACGTCCGTTTCTTCTGAACCAAGACATTGAAGAAGTAAAATCTTTCCATATTCATCTTCCAAAGTCAGAAGAATATGGGCAATCTCGGGGTGGAAGTCAGCGTTACCGTCAATAATAAGTGTGTAGATAAACTCCTGAAGCTTCTTCTGACGAAATTTCTGTTTCTTATCCTTTATAAAAATCCTGCAAATCTCGTGCAAGGCATTCATTTCCGGCTCCACACAAAGATTTCCTCTTCTTTGCACCTGCTTTCGAATGTAATCAAAAGCTGTGGAAGCGCTGAATTTCGCAATCATCAAAGGCAAGCGCTCCAGATAGGATTGAGGCAGCTCTCCCGTATTACCCTCTAGAACATTGGTCAGGATATGCGCCCAATCTCCACTCTCAAAGGGCTCTACACTGTCAATCCAGTCCACAAGACACTGTAGCTTGTCCGTATGCATATTTTTCGTGGCATAAAATGGATCCATGAGAAAATCGATCTCATGAATTTTAATTTTGGGGAGTCTGTTAAACAGTTTCTTCCACTCACTGGAGGGCATGCTGAAGATCCGGTCCATAGCCCACATTACAGCTTCCTTGTTACCTGAAACAAGGGCTTGTCGATAAAACTTGGGAACCAATGATCTTTGCTTTCCAAACACCTCAATGACCTGATGCAATTTTCTGGTACACATCAAATCAATCACCTGAAAATCAATGGCCTTGTCGAGCAAAAAGTCCAGCCTCGGGAAAAGGCGATCCAAAGCCCGGTGAAAACCAATTTTCGAGAACTCCACAGCAAAGGTTGTCTTCTCACGTACACTCTTGTCCTCCGCAAGATAGCTGTAAAGCGCTTCCAATCTTTCCAATTGCAATTTGGGCAAGGACTTTTGCAGTTGTTTAAGAAGTGACAACAAGGTAACTTTTAGCTTTAAAGAACCTTCGTCGGCTCTCAAATAAGCGAGGAACAAATCAAGAAGCTTTTGGTGCCCGAGGTTTTCAAAGAAATCCAGAATAGTTCGTTTTCTTCGACCGTCTTTTCGGGAAGTCAGATCTTTGATCAGGCGGTACTGCTCTTCCAGATCCTTTTGACATTCTTGTAAATTGAGTAGAATCTCATTGCCAATTCCTCCACCAAATTGCTCTTTATCCACAAAGGGAAAGAGGGCTTTCATGGTTTCTCTGCGAGAGCGTTGAATCCTCCCGGAACTGCTGCGCCCCCATAGCAGAGTGCGAATGAGTTGAAACAAAAACTCCTGATTGCGCGGGTTCACATGCTCCAGAATCTGAAGTGCAAAATTAGAGTGATCGATATCCTCGCTTTTACAATAGTGAATCACTAACCGCTGGATTATGGCACGATCTTCATTGGCTACCTCATCATCTGCCGAGGAGCCAAGCAGGCCAATAATCAAATAGGCTCCTTCATCACACACCGGGTCTTTCAGCTCCTTGTACAGCTGAAACAATCTTTGAAAACTGGGAGCATGTTGCTGATCACGAAAGTGAAGCAGAATTTCCTTGTAGCGTGGATCATAGGCTACTCGAGGCATCAACTCTACAACGAGACTGGAGAGATGATCATAGTCACCAGCTTGAAAAAGAGCCTCAATCACACTATTACAGACTGGATCTTCCTTTAATCCTACTGCCAGTTTTTCACGCAAGACTTCAAGCATTTCCGGTTCACCACGACTCGCGAGAGTACCAATGGCCTGCAGAGCTTTATCCAAAAGCTCTGTGGACGACTCCTGAAAAAGAATCGGCAAAAGCAATTCCTTAAATTCCCGGCGTGGATGCTGGCGAATATTCTCCAGAATTCGCATCTGAATACTCTTGTTTTTGGTGGAGTTATAAAGCTTTTGATAATGGGGTGCAATTCCAGGAGCTGGAGCATCCTTCAAGCAATTCAAAGCGCTCAATACAACTCTGTCTTCTTCATGAAAAAGATGCCTGCTCATCAATTTTGGCAGGTTCAGAGTCCTGGCTTTGATGATTTGATGGGCTATAAGAATGTTCTCAGCGCTGACCACAGCTTAACCTCACAAGTCGCACTTCCGTAGTATTCAAACTGTCTCCCCGTTTCCTGATACCTTTAATTATTCATCGGTAAAGCCTGCCGGGAATTCAATTCCACTCAATCCTCAATCTGGAAAATTTCAGGTGAAGAAAATAGTGCAGAAAACCGCATCAGTATAGCATTACGACTCAGCACTCTATACAATGCCGATCCTTGACAGAGTGACGGACTCGCTTTGCCTGAACCTGTTGCACAGCAGTTAAGAATCTAAGGAGACATAATGAGCAATGCCTACATTTACGATGTAATCAGAACCCCAAGAGGTAAAGGGAAGAAGGATGGGAGTTTGCATGAAGTCAAACCGATCGAACTTCTCAAAGTCCTCTATACAACACTGCAAGAGAGACACAATCTCAATACGGAACTGGTGGAAGATGTAATCCTTGGCTGTGTAACAGCAGTAGGAGATCAGGGAGCCTGTATTGCAAAGACTTCCTCTCTATATGCTGGTTGGAGCGAGTCTGTATCCGGACTTACCATGAACAGATTCTGTGGTAGTGGTCTTGAAGCCTGTAATCTGGCGGCAATGAAAGTTCAATCAGGAAATTCCAATCTCGTCGTGGGCGGGGGTGTCGAAAGTATGTCCAGAGTCCCCATGATGGGAGATGGTGGTGACTGGTTCATGAATCCTGCAGTAAATCAGGGACTGGGATTCATTCCACAGGGTATTAGCGCTGATTTGATTGCCACCCTGGAAGGATTCAGTCGCGAAATGGTGGATGAGTTTGCCGTGAAATCCCACCAGAAGGCTGCCAAAGCTCAAAGTGAAGGCAAGTTCAGGAAGTCTGTAATCCCTGTTCATGATATCAATGGAATGGAAATTCTCAGTGAGGATGAAACCATCAGAGCACAAAGCAGTGTGGAAGCTCTGTCTGGTCTGAAACCAAGCTTTGCCCAGATGGGAGCCATGGGATTTGACGCAACGGCTCTTCGAAAATACGACACGATCGAATCCATCAACCACGTTCATCACGCGGGCAACAGTTCCGGCATTGTGGACGGGGCTTGCCTGGCACTGATTGGCGACGAGAATGTAGGTCGAGATTTTGGAATGAAGCCAAGAGCCCGGTTTCTGAGCATTGCCAATGTCTGTACTGAGCCAACAATCATGCTCAACGGACCGGTTCCGGCCGCTCAAAAGGCGCTGAAGAAAGCAGGCCTGAGTGTTGAAGACATTGACCTTTTTGAAGTAAACGAAGCCTTTGCCGCAGTTCCAATGAAGTTCATCAAAGATCTTGGTGTCCCAGAGGAAAAGCTGAATGTGAATGGAGGAGCTATTGCCATGGGTCATCCGCTGGGTGCAACTGGGGCAATGTTATTGGGTACTGTCCTTGACGAACTGGAAGAAAGAGACTTAAAAAGAGGACTGATCACACTTTGTATTGGTGGCGGAATGGGTATCGCTACCATTATTGAAAGAGTATAAGGAGCAAATGCAATGAGTATTGATTATCAAAAAGAAAAAGACGGAATTGTAACCCTTTGCTTTGACAATAAAGAGCGTGGTGCCAATGTTTTAAACCAGAAGTTTGTCAGTGTCTTTAAGGGTGCTGTAGTCAAGCTTACTGAAGAAGAAAACCTGCAAGGTGTCATTCTGACTTCAGCAAAGAGTGATTTCATTGCCGGTGCCGACCTCGAAATGATGATTCGAGCTGACGAGGCTGCGAAAACAAGTGAATGGATAGAAGATTTTAAGGGTCAACTGCGCAAGTTGGAAACTCTGGGAGTTCCAGTCGTAGCAGCCATCAACGGAAGTGCTCTGGGTGGTGGATACGAAGTTGCCCTGGCTTGCCATCACAGAGTCTGCCTGAACAACCCTAAAATTTGGCTGGGCTTACCCGAAGTAACACTTGGACTGTTGCCTGGTGCCGGAGGGACACAAAGACTTCCCCGAATTATCGGAATCGAGCAAAGTCTCCCCTTGCTTCTTGAAGGGAAAAAGCTCAAGCCTGATCAAGCTCTAAAGGCTGGATTGATTGACGCTCTGGCTGAAAATGAAGAAGAGTTGATTCAGAAAGCTGTGGCTTTTATCAAGAAAAATCCTGAAGCCACTCAACCCTGGGATCAGAAGGGTTTTCGATGGCCCGGTGGAAGTCCCAGTTCGCCAAAATTGGCTCAAGTCTGGGCAATCGCCCCTTCCATGACATCAAAGAAGACCTGGGGGAAATATGAAGCTCCCACCAAGATCCTGAGTTGCGTTCATGAGGGATCCCAATTGGATATGGACAGTGCCCTGAGAATGGAAACCCGCTATCTGGTCAGCTGCATCACCTCTCAGCAGGCCAAGAATATGATCAACACCTTTTGGTTCCAGCTCAATGCTATCAACAAGGGTGAGCAACGACCTGACGGAATTGAACCCAAAGCTGTTAAGAAGGTGGGAATCCTGGGTGCGGGAATGATGGGAAGCGGAATTGCCTACGTGAGTGCAAAAGCCGGTATTGAAGTTGTCCTCAAGGATGTGAGCCTTGAGTCTGCCCAGAAGGGTAAATCCTATTCAGAGATGCTTCTGGACAAGGCTATTGAGCGCAAACGCAGCACTCCCGAGAAAAAGGAAGCTCTGCTTTCTTTGATCACTCCAACGCAAGATGTCGCCGACCTGGAAGGTTGTGACCTTGTTATCGAAGCTGTTTTTGAAGACAGAGACCTGAAAGCTACAGTCACCAAAGAAACTGAAGCAGTTCTGGATCCAGCTGCAGTCTTTGCTTCCAACACTTCCACCTTACCCATCAGCTCTCTGGCGAAGGCTTCTCGAAGTGAAGAGAAGTTTATTGGCCTTCATTTCTTTTCTCCTGTAGACAAGATGAAACTTGTAGAAATTATTATGGGAGAAAAGACTTCCAAAGAAACTCTCGCCCGCGCTTTTGACTATGTATTACAAATTGCGAAAACTCCTATTGTAGTGAATGACTCCAGAGGCTTTTATACCTCTCGTGTTTTCACAACTTATGTTTTGGAAGGTCTGGCTCTTTTAGGTGAAGGTGCTCATCCTCGAAGAGTTGAAGTCGCCGGGCTCGATGCCGGAATGCCGGTCGGCCCTCTGGCACTCTCTGATGAAGTTTCTATTGAACTCATGTACAAGATTCTCATGGCCACCAAAAAGGACCTTGAAGCATCAGGCGCCAAACTTCCTGATCACCCGGGACACAAAGTTGTCTTTCACATGATCGAAGAGCTGAATCGACTCGGTAAAAAGAGCAACGAAGGTTTTTACGAGTACCCTGAAAAAGGCTCTAAATCCTTGTGGAATGGTCTGGCCGAGCACTTTCCTGTTTCAGAAGATCAGTTGAGCCGGGATGAGATGATGGATCGAATGCTTTACATTCAGTCACTGGAAACTGTGCGTTGCATGGAAGAAGAAGTAATCACCAGTGCTTCTGATGCCAATATCGGAAGTATTTTTGGCTGGGGATTTGCACCCTTTCACGGGGGCACATTACAGTACATCAATGCAGTCGGCTTGAAAAAGTTTGCTACGCGGGCCAAGGAACTGGCTTCAAAGTATGGCGAACGTTTTGAGCCACCCAAACTGCTCATTGAAATGGCGGAAAAAGGTGAACTGTTCCGATAAAGACAAAGGGGGCTTCGGCCCCCTTTCTGATTTAAAAATACTGGACTTTACCGGTCTGCTTCCCGGTCCCTTTGCCACCTGGCATCTGGCTGACCTGGGTGCTCAGGTACTTCGAATCCTCCACCCTTCCCGAGAAGATCTCTTGCTCGCTCACAAACCAAAACTCTTTGAACTTTTTCATCGAGGCAAAGACAGCTTGAGGCTCGATCTGAAAAAAGAAGATTCCATTGTGCAGATAAAGACTCTGATTGGTGAAGGGTATAATACGCTGCTGGAAGGATTTCGCCCGGGAACCATGGATCGACTGGGACTTGGCTATGAATTACTAAGTAGTGAGTTTCCCGAGTTGATTTACTGTTCACTGAGCGCTTTTCCCTCATCAAGCAACAAGGCACAATTTGCCGGTCACGACTTGAATCATTACAGTCTCAGCGGATTGCAGGATTTGTGGCGTCACAAAGGCAAAAAAGCCCCCCTTCCAGCAACTCCCTTGGCAGACTCCATGGCTGGGCTCCATTGCGCACTGGGAATTGTCAGTGCCGCCTATGAAAGAACCCGATCAGCTCAGGGTCAACAGATTCATGTCAACCTGATGGAATCGGTGGACACTCTTGCTCAATTGGCGAGCTGCGATGCAAATGAGGAAGAGGCCATGCAGCCCTCCAGTGATCTTTTAACGGGAGCAAGTTCCTACAATCTTTACGAAACAAAAGATGGAAGATACATGGCCCAGGCAGCACTCGAACCTCATTTTTTAAAGAGGATTCTGGATCTGATGAAGCTCGAAGCCTCTCTTCTCACAAAGCCTGAAAAGCTACATAAAGCATTTGCTGATCGCTTTCTAGAAGAGAGCTTCCATTACTGGCGTGAACTCTTTGAAAATGAGGATGTCTGCGTCTCTCCTGTCCTGAACACCAAAGAAGCTACCCTGAGACTCAAAGAGCAGGGCAGCCTCATCCAAGTTGATGGGAAATGGCAGATGCGAGGACCTGTTCGCATGAGTCGAACTCAAAAGGAAAGCTATGTTTTATAAACGAAGTGAGTGTGAAGACACGACTCTGTTTCGAAAGAGCGTGCGCGAGTTCGTTCAAAAAAAACTGATTCCCGGGGCTCACGACTGGGAGAAGCTTGGATATCCCCCCAGGGAATTGTGGAAAGAGTTGGCTCAAATGGGGTATCTGGGCATTTCCTACCCTGAAAAATGGGGTGGACAGGAGGCCCCTTTTTCGTGGAGCGCAGTTTTTCTGGAAGAACTTGGTAAGTGTCGCATGGGTGGATTAAGCGCAGCAGTGGGAGTCCACAGCTATATCGCTTGCCCTTATCTGGAAAAACTTGGAACAGAAGCCATCAAGGAAGACTATCTTAAACCCGCTCTGGCTGGTGAAAAAATCGGTTGTCTTGCTATCACTGAACCCGGCTGTGGCTCAGATGTCGCTGGAATTGAAATGACAGCAAAGGAAACGGAAACCGGCTACATTCTGAATGGAACCAAAATCTTTATAACCAATGGCCTGAAGGGTGACTTTGCAATTGTCGCAGCGAAGACCGAACCTTCCTTGGGAGCCAAAGGTGTCTCCCTCTTTTTGATAGATCTGGAAGCCCCGGGAATTACTCGAACAGGTTTGAAAAAACTGGGTTGGCACAGCAGTGATACGGCTGAAATTCACCTGGATGAGGTCAATGTCAGCAAAGACAGACTGCTTGGTGAGAAGAACAAGGGGTTTTATGCAATCATGGATGGCTTTCAACTCGAAAGACTCATCATGGCCCTCATCTCCTGTGGAATGATTGAAGATTGCCTTGAATTTACAATCCAGTATCTCAAGGAGAGAATTGCCTTCTCGAAGCCCTTGAGTAGTAAAGCTGTTCTCAGACACCGACTGGCCCATCTTTCTGCCCGCCACAGCTCGCTGAGAATCTTGGTCTATCAGGCTGCCTTAGAGTACGAAGAGGGAGTCACCAACGTTGAACTATGCACCGTGGCGAAGTTGTTAAGTTCAGAGCTTTCAGTGGATGTCAGTAACGAATGTCTCCAGATGCATGGTGGCTATGGCTATATGGAAGAGTATCCTGTTGCCCGACTGATGCGTGACAGCAGGGTCAATACCATCGCTGGTGGAACCTCTGAAATCATGTGTGAAATTCTGGGTAAATCTCTCTTTGCCTGATTCTTATTAACCTGCCCACAGAAAGTTCCATACTTCACTTCATCCTCGAGTCCCAATCCTGCCTCTATCTTTGTTTTCACAGAAAGCCACAAGAAGTCTCCCTCGTCTATTCCGCGCACTCTCTGCGCAAAGAATACCTGAGTCTGAGTAATATTCTTGAGAAGTTGGAGGAAGGGACAAGAGAACAGCTCTCCGGACTGTTGAACAGGGGTTTAAACGCCGGTCAAATTCATCTGAAGTTTCTAAAACAGGCACGACGCAGCAAAGTTCTGGAGCAAAGTCTTGTACTAGCATAAACCAGAGAAAGTTCAGATACCCTGGAGTGATTATTCCTGCTCGAAAAATCAAACCTTGAGTTCAAGGAAGAGCTTCTTAACCTCAAGAGAGTTCAATCTTTAAAAGATGACTTTGAAAAGGAGTTTGCACAAGTCTACCAGGAAATCTGCGAAGAGTTTTTCATGCAGGCTGAGGAAATTCTGCAATGCCTGGATCATGCTATCAAGAGTCAAAATTGGCAAGAAGGGGCAAACAAGTCGCACCTGTTAAAAGGAGCCAGCTCCAATGTTGGCTTTGAAACAATCCATCAAACTTCACTTCAACTTGAACTGGCTTTTTCGGAATGTTCTCCCATCCAGGTGGAAGCCTAGTATCACGAACTTGAAGAGCTTATTGGAAAAACAAAGAACTATCTCAAGCGCATTCAATACCAGGTTTAGGTTTTAAACCAAAGAGCATCAGGCTCTATTCAGCACCAAGGAAAATCAACTTTCATTTTTGATTGATGCCTGTGCTGCTGCCACACGGGCTACAGGGATTCTGTATGGTGAGCAGCTAACATAATTCAAACCGGCCTTGTGACAAAAATCGATCGAATCAGGGTCACCACCCTGCTCTCCACAGATTCCAAGCTTGATGTCCTTGCGAGTAGATTTTCCTCTCTCAACAGCAATTTCGATAAGTCGTCCAATCCCTTCATCGATTGAGACAAAAGGATCTGCTTTGATGATTTCCCGGTCAATGTACTCACCGATAAACTTACCGTAGTCATCCCTGCTCATCCCAAATGTGGTTTGGGTCAGGTCATTGGTACCAAAACTGAAAAACTCGGCGGCTTCGGCTATCTGGTCGGCGCAAATTGCTGCTCTGGGTAGCTCAATCATGGTTCCTACCATAAATTGTACCTGAACATCTTGCTCTTCAAAGACCTGCGCGGCAGTGTCACGAATGATCTTCTCCTGATTTTTAAACTCACCAACATGTCCCACCAAAGGAACCATAAGTTCAGGAAAAACATTGATTCCCTTCTTTTGAACCTCGCAGGCTGCTTCAAAAATTGCTCTTGATTGCATGGCCGTAATTTCAGGATAAGTGATCCCAAGTCGACAACCTCGATGTCCAAGCATAGGATTTTGCTCTTCAAGATCTTCCACTCGAGACCGAATCTTCTCCCAGGGCACATTGATCTGCTTCCCCAGTTGCTTCATGTCTGCAACAGATTGTGGAACAAACTCATGCAAGGGGGGATCAATCATGCGAATGGTCACCGGCTTGCCCGCCATTGCCTGAAACAAACCAACAAAGTCTTCCCTTTGAAAAGGAAGCAAGTCAGCCAGCGCAGCCTCGCGAGAGCGCAAATCTTCAGACAGAATCATTTTTCGCATATGGATGAGCCGATCTCCTCCAAAGAACATATGCTCTGTACGAGCAAGACCTATTCCTTCTGCTCCGAAGGCCACAGCCATTTCTGCTTCAGAAGGCTGATCACTATTCGTCCTGATTCCAAGGCTGCGATACTTGTCTGCAATCTCCATTAAACGGGCAAATCTTCGATAAGTTGCAGAATCTTCGGGCTTTCGTGTCTTTTCAATCAAAACCTCAATAACTTCTGAAGGAGAGTTCTCAATCTCACCAACAAAGACTTCACCGGTAGTACCATCAATAGAAATCGGATCACCTTCAACGACTACCTGCTCTCCAATTTTCATGGAGCGCAAACGATAGTTGATTTCAAGCGCTCCACAGCCGCTTACACAAGCCTTGCCTCTCTGTCTCGCCACAAGAGCTGCGTGAGATGTCATCCCTCCACGTGCTGTCAAAATACCTTCAGCGGCCTCCATTCCCTTGATGTCTTCAGGACTTGTTTCCACTCTCACCAGAATGACCTGACCCCATTCTTTTTTGAATTCTTCGACCTCATCAGAATAGAAACAGACTCTTCCACTGGCAGCCCCGGGGCCCGCGGGCAAACCCTTCGCAAGCATCCGACCTTCTTCGTGCGCTCGGGTAACTGCATCCGGATTGAACACGGGTCGCATCAAACTGGTGACCTGATTGGCATCCACGCGGGAAATTGCAGTCTTTTCGTCGATCAAACCTTCCTCCAGCATATCCAGTGCGATTCGAATAGAAGCCAGACCAGTTCTTTTACCAGAGCGACACTGAAGCATATAGAGCTTGCTTCTCTCGATTGTGAATTCAATATCTTGCATGTCTCGATAATGCTCTTCGAGAATATTGCGAACCTCTTCCAGCTGATCATAAGCCGAGGGCATCACACCCTTGAGCTCTTCAATCTTGTGAGGCGTACGAAGCCCGGCGACAACATCTTCTCCCTGAGCATTCATTAAGAACTCTCCGTAAAAGAGATTTTCACCACTCGCAGGATCTCGCGTAAAGGCTACACCGGTTCCACAGTCGTCACCCATGTTTCCGAAAACCATGGTTTGTACATTCACGGCTGTACCCCAATCAGAGCTGATCTGATAAATCTTTCGATACTCAATGGCACGATCATTCATCCAGGAGCTAAACACCGCATGGATTGAATAGGCTAACTGCATCCAGGGATCCTGGGCAAAAGGTTCACCATGCTTTTCCTCAATGACAGCTTTGTAACGGGATACAATCTCACCAAGTTCTTCTTCATTCAGGTCCGTATCTTCCGTCTTGCCACTTCTCTTTTTCACCTCGTCCAGGATCGAATGAAAGTAACAGTCTTCCCCTTTTTGCGCCTTGATTCCCAAAACCACATCTCCAAACATGTAGATGAAACGGCGATACGCATCCAAAGCAAATCGACGATTCCCTGTAGCCTTGGCCAATCCCTCCATTGTTTCGTCATTGAGACCCAGATTCAAAACTGTATCCATCATTCCAGGCATAGAGACTCGAGCTCCCGAGCGTACAGACACAAGAAGCGGATTTTTGGGATCTCCAAAATTCTTGCCAGTCTCCCCTTCCAGCCAGGACATGGCTTCCCGAACCTGGTCACGAAAACCTTCAGGCCATTTTTTACCGGCTTTACGCCAGGATGTAGAAGAGTCCGTTGTTATCGTGAATCCGGGAGGAACGGGCAAGCCCATCTTGCACATTTCATGCAGGTTCGCCCCCTTGCCTCCAAGTAGATCTCGCATATCGCGATTTCCTTCTGCCAGAGTCTTGGAAAATTTGTATACGTGTTTTTCAGCCATGCGATCTCTCCTGAAGGGTCATTACTTGTATGAAAAGTGTTATCAGCTTTGATGGAATGGTTCAAGTTTTTCGGGGGAAAACTCTTTGCAAAGCTCTCTTTTTTGGTAAAGATCTACAATTGACATTTTCGTGGATCAATGAAATCTCTCTCACTGGATTTCCAGATAGAAGTTTTAAGCCTTTCTTTTCAAGCAGAATCAAGTCCTGAAAAAGCTGGATCGAATTGTTCTAAGCATTGGAAAAACAATTGGTTTTTGGCATAACAATGCTAGACATGACCCCATTCCATCTGCTAAAAATGAAGTAGACAGCACCGATCAATAAAAATCTACGAAAAGCTGTTCGTTCAAGGAGTTACAATGGAACAAAAACTATGGAACGGGGGGATTCTCCCCAGCCTTTTTAATCGTAAAACATTGCTTGGCGCTATGGTAGCCGGAGTCTTGTTAAACCCGGCACACCTTTTGGCCAAGGTTTCTGAAGAAGAATCCGCAAAACTTGGTACCAGCCTTACACCAGTGGGTGCAATCAAGGCTGGAAATAAAGCCGGAACTATACCTGAGTGGACAGGTGGAATCCAGACCGCTCCCGAAGGCTATGAGAAGGGAAAACTGCACGTTGACCCCTTTGGCTCTGACAAAGCCAGATTCACCATCACAGCTGAAAATATGGGTGAACATGCAGACAAGCTGACTGCAGGCCAAAAGGCTATGTTTGATCGTTACAAGGACAGCTTCAAGATGATCGTCTACCCAACCCGCCGATCAGCATCTTATCCCGAGTATGTCTACAAGGCCTCCAAAGAAAACGCTTTGAGCGCAGAATTAACTTCCAATGGTAACGGTATCAAAGACGCCAAGGTTACTTCTCCATTTCCAATTCCACAAACCGGGTTAGAAGTTCTATGGAATCACACACTTCGCTGGAGAGGTGGACAATTGCAGCGTGAAGTTGGTCAGGCTGCCCCTACTGGAAGTGGTAGCTATGTGATGACAAGAATCGAAGAAACAATCTTCCTGCCATACAACCAGGAAGGTGCAACTATCGAGTCAGTGGAAAACAGACTCGCGTTTTTCCTTCAGACTGTAAAGGCACCTGCTCGCCTTGCTGGTGCCATCCTTCTGGTTCATGAAACTCTGGATCAGAACAAGGAACCGCGACTTGCATGGACCTATAATCCTGGCCAAAGAAGGGTGAGAAGAGCGCCGAACATTGCTTTTGACTACCCGGGAACAGCTTCCGACAATCAGCGAACTACAGATCAATATGATATGTTCAACGGTTCTCCCGAGCGCTATGACTGGAAACTTGTTGGCAAGAAGGAAATGTATGTTCCTTACAATGCTTTCAAGATTCATGCTGAAGGCGTAGATTCCAATGAACTTCTTCAAACTGGTCATATTAACCAGGACTATTCTCGCTATGAACTTCATCGCGTTTGGGTCGTCGAAGGAACTATCAAGGAAGGCACCTCTCACATTTATGCGAAGCGAACCTTCTATGTTGACGAGGACACCTGGACTATTCTGGCTGCAGATCAATATGACGGTCGCGGGAATATCTGGAGAGTTTCAGAGAACCACACGATCAACTATTACGAGGTTCCTGCAACTTTTGACACTTTGATCACACACTACGATGTACTCAATGGTCGATACCTTGCTTACGGGTTCAACAACAGTGGTCCTGTCGAT